>JABAHO010003154.1_pt1 | contig 36335 bp, 36 predicted proteins | sample 7062071 | NCBI WGS metagenome assembly JABAHO01 (sample SAMN14534356, study PRJNA622989) | marine sediment metagenome | biome: marine biome [ENVO:00000428]; feature: marine pelagic biome [ENVO:01000023]; material: deep marine sediment [ENVO:00002113] | place: India: Gulf of Kutch | collected...
TCTCGACAGAAAGGGCGATCGCATCGACGCGCGGCTCGATCGCCGGGGCGATCGCATCGATCGCCACCTGGACGCGCGCGGTGACCGCATCGAGGACGGCTTCGACGCGCGCGCCGCACGTGCACGCGAAGCGGGCCGAGATACGCTCGCCGACAGGCTCGCGCGCAAGGGCGATCGCCTCGATGCACGCCTCGACCGCAAGGGTAATCGCATCGATGCGCGCCTGGACAGGAAAGGCGATCGCATCGATGCGCGCCTCGACCGCAAGGGCGATCGTATCGATGCGCGCCTGGACAGGAAGGGCAACCGCGCCCATGCCCGGCTCGACCGGCGGGCAAGCCGTCATCACGGCATGCGCAGCGCCGGCCAGCACCATGTCGCCGGGAGGCGGCGCCGCTGAGCGTCGTGCGCCAGCAGGGCCGCAACGGCAAACGGCCGCTCGCGGGAGCGGCCGTTGTTTCGCAACGCCCGCGATCCGGGCGCGAATCTCAACCGATACGATAGATTCGCCGGGCGTTCTCGCAGAAGAGCTTGCGCTGGTCGGCCGCCGGCAGGTGCGCGACGATGCGCATGAAGCCACCGATAATCGTCGCGAAATCCGCCACCAGGCTGTCAACAGGAAAGTTGCTGGCAAACATGCAGCGCTCGACACCGAAGATATCGATGGTGTCCAGCACGATTGCGCGGTTGCCCTCCACCGACCATTCGACGCCCGGCTGGCCGATACCGGAGATCTTCACCACGACGTTCGGCGCGCGCGCCAGCCGGCCCATGGACTGGCGCCACTCGGCGAGACCGCTCTCGGATCGGTCCGCGGGCAGGCCGGCGTGGTCGAGAATGATGCGGGTGTTCGGGAAGTCACTGGCGAGCGCGTAGGCCTCGTCCAGGTGCCAGTAAGGCGTCTGCAAATCGAAATCGAGACCGTGTTCCTCGAGCCGCGCGAAACCGCGTCGCCATTGGTCATCGCTCATGGAGCTCCTGGCACCGCGCCGCACGGCCTGCGGGCTCGCCGCCGCGCGCGGCTTGTGGCGCACGCTGCGCACGCGGGAGAACGATGCCTGTCGAGCGAGCACCTCGTCCACGTCGTCTCGATCGAGCCACGCCTGGGCGACGACGGCGTTCGGCCAGCCATGTCGATCGGCAACACCGCTGACCCAGCGCGTTTCGCCGATGGGATCGGCGGGGTCCCATTCGGTCTCCACGTAAACGCAGGCAATCACCTCGAAAGACGCCGCGTCGCGCAGGTAGTCTTCGGGAAGGTAGCTGCGGCGGATGGCGCGATAGTCCCCATAACGAAACGGTATCAGGGGCTCGTCGCACAGCCAGGGATGATAGTTTCGCGCCAGATCCCAGAGATGAAAGTGGGCATCCACAATGGGAATGTCCGCCCGGCTCACGGCGCGATCAACCAAAGGGCGTCAAACGTTCCGCTCGCTGGGGGGGCGTACGCTCGGGTCTTCGCTTTCGACGCGGTCCTTGATATCACGGATGTGACCGAGGTCGTAGCTGCGCAGGCTCAGATCCTCGGTACGCTCCTGCACCCAACGATCGTCGACGGTCACAGCCTTGTAGTAGAAGAAATGAAACGCGAGCAGCAGACCCCAGACGCACATGGGCCAGAACGACCACCACCCGCCGCCGACGAATATATTCACCACCAGCAGCGCGCCCATCAGCACACAGTACGCCGCCAGGTGCCAATGATACAGACGTGTCATCAGGGCGTGGAATTTGCCGCGCCCTCGGGAGGTTTCCTCAGCGGTCATTGGACTGCTTTCCGTTCCCTGCCTCGGGCATCTCCTCGAATCTTTTTCCGATTCCAATCACCCGCCACGAGTAGCGCAGCCAGAGCATGACGAAGAGAAAGATGACGACGTGGTCGACGGCGCCCCAGTTCGGGTGGAAACCGAACACGTAGAAATAGACGAGCACGGCGATGGGCGCCAGGGCGCAGTACCAGGCGGCGAGGCAGTGCTTGGTACAGCCGAGGATGACGGCGGCGCAGACCATACTGAAAGCGTAGAGCGCGACGCCGAAGCTGCGGCCGTGGGGAAGCGCGCCGGTGTTGGCAAGCAATGCGACCACGCAGAAGAGCGTGCCCATGAATAGCGCGTAGACGTAGATCTCGTTGCTGGCCTGCCGGCGGTTCAGGCTGGTAACGGGAGTGAAATACGGGGTCTTATCGTCGTCCCAGACGTATTTCTTGAAGTGCTTTTCCCAATCCATCGTCCGGCTCGCCGAACAGAAAAGGGGCCGGACGGCCCCTTACGATTATTGCGAAGAGCCCGGCGGTGTCTGCGCGCCGGCGCCGGCTTGCTTTTCCTCGGCCTCGCGGCGCTCGCGCTCGCGCCGTTCGAGCTCGTCCTCCATCTCGTCGAGCTCGAGCCGCGTCTTGCCTTCGAGTCGGGTCCCGGCCTCCTCGGGCCACTCCAGAGTCATCAGCGGAAAGCGTATGTTCTGCGGTCCCCAGAGCACGATGACGACCTGCAGCCAGACCGCGACGCCCGCCACCACCGCCATCACCAGCCCGAATACGAGAACGCTCTTGATAATCCAGCGGTGGGTGAGACCGACGGTGGAAGCCGAGATCTCGTTCATCGCCCAGGAGTCATAAGCGTATATGCTGGCGAACCAGATGACGATGGAGCAGTAGGGGATCAGAAAGATGGTCAGGCCCAGGAACTCCATCCAGGCTTTCTTGCGGAAATCGAGATGCTCGCGTATGAGATCGACGCGCACGTGGGTGTTCCAGATATAGCCGTAGCCCAGCACCAGCGCGAACAGCCCCGTGTGAAAATGCCACTCGAGCTCCTGCAGCACGGTCGAGTCGAAGATCCGGCCCAGGTGGGTGGTGAGAAAATACTGAACGCCGATCTTGCGCAGGACCACGTCGAATACCGTGATCAGCACCAGCGGCAGAAACATCCAGGAACCGAACCGGCCGACCCTGTCCACCAGCTTGCGTAACGCCTCGCTGAAGCGAAGCACCGCGGGCATGTCCGGGCTGATGGCGTCGTAATGCGCGGCCTTCCCGCTCTCGGCCCGAGCCTCGCTGGTGCTGGTGGCGGCTTCGCTCATGGCTCCATTCTCCTACGGGCTGGTGCGCGCCAACCAGAGGGCGATCTCTGGCTGCCACATGATCATGATCAAGCCGACGAGCTGCAGGATCACGAACGGGATGATGCCTTTGTAGATGCTGGTGATCTTGATCTCTTTCGGTGCAATGCCCTTGAGATAAAACAGCGCGAAGCCGAAAGGCGGGGTCAGGAACGAGGTCTGCAGATTGACCGCCATCAGGATGATGAACCAGAGCTTGATCTCGCTCGCCATGACGTGGTCACCGAAATCCAGGCCCGCCACCAGCGGCGCGAAGACCGGCAGCACGATGAGCGTGATCTCGATCCAGTCGAGGAAGAATCCGAGAAGGAACGTGATGACCATGAGCAGGATCAGCAGACCCCAGGATCCCAGACCCGCCTCGTTGATCAGGTGCTCGACGATGTCGTCGCCGCCCAGCGAGCGGTAGACGTAGGCGAAGCAGGTGGCGCTGATGATGATGAAGAAGATCATGGCCACCGTGCGCGCCGAGGTGTGGCACACGCCCTGCAGCACCGGCCCGTTGAGCCGCCCGGCCATCAGGGCGAGCACGATGGCGCCGAAGGCACCCACCGCACCCGCTTCGCTCGGCGTCGCCCAGCCGAACAGGATCGAACCCTTGATCATGGTGATGAGGATCACCGGTGGCAGGAAGGCTCTACGCAGTAACGGACCTGCGAACCGGAAAATTGTCACCACGGCGAGTACGACCGCAAGCGCCAGGGCATGCCCTGGCGAGAGATTGAACGTGCCGACACCGATGCTGATCACCTGCTCGAGAACGAGCCAGTACACGATCGCCATGCCGAGGGTCGCGGCACCGGCGATCAACAAATCCTTGTCCCAGTTCAAAGGCCGTATCAACTCGGGCCGCGGCACGTTGAGAAGATGCCCGGGCAACGGTGGAGCCACCGACGGCTTCAGCCAGGTGAACAGCCCGACGAAAAGCAGATAAAGCGCAGCCAGGGCGAGCCCCGGCACGATGGCGGCCATGAACACGTTGCCCACCGACACCGCCAGGAGATCGGCCATGATGATGAGCATGATGCTCGGCGGAATGAGAATACCGAGGGTGCCGGACGCGGCGATGGTCCCGCAGGCGAGCGCGTGGCTGTAGCCCTGGCGCATCATGGTCGGCAGCGCCAGCGCCGTCATCATGGTCACCGAGGCGCCGATGATGCCGGTCATCGCGGCCAGGATCGTGCCCATGATGGTCACCGCCAGGGCGAGCGCCCCGGGCACGCGCTTCAGCAGCACCTGGACGCAGTAGAGCAGGTCGTTGGCGACGCCGCTGCGCTCCATCATCACGCCCATGAAGACGAAGGCCGGCACCGCGACCAGCACCAGGTTCTCCGCCGCCTGCCCCCAGATGCGCGGCAGGAAGTTGAAGAATTCGATGAGCGAGAAAACGCCCATGAAGTAGCCGATGAGGCCGTAGAGCAGGGCGAGACCGCCGAGAATGAACGCGACGGGAAACCCCGAGAACAGCAGCACCGCCAGGGTGATGAACATGAAGATCGGCAGGTAGTCCTGAGCGAACCAGAGCAGCTCTTCCTGCTGCTCGGGATTGAGGCTCGAAAGGCGAGCGAAGGCGAACCCGATGACCACCAGCACGGCGATCAGAATGATGAGTTTACCGTTGCGGCTTCCCAGCTTGAGTAGTTGCTCCATTGCGCTCATCCGCCGAACTCGGCAGCCCCCGACAGAGGACCGGAGCCCGCGTCCGCGGGCTCCGGCGTCGTCACACAGACATCACTGGCGCTGATGCCAGCGAGCCGCGGCTACTTGAGGTAGGTCCCCTTGAGAGACTGCGCTTCACCCCAGCCGCGATACACATCCCGGAAAGAGAAGTAGCTGTCCGCAATCTCCTTGAAGAACGGATCCTTGGCGGACTCCTCTTTCACGACCTCCCGCCAGGCGGCCTCGAACTGCGCCAGCGTCGCGTCGTCCCAACGGCGGTTGGTCACCCCGTACTGCGACAGCATGTTGTTCATGGCCGCGGGGTTCTTCGCCTCGGTGTCGGCGTAGGTCACGATGACCTGGGCCTGGGTCGCCACCTCGACCATCGCCTTGTACTGGTCGGACAGCTTGTTGAACGCGTCGCGATTCAAGAGCAGCTCGCTGCACGAAACCTGCTGGTGCCAGCCGGGGTAGTAGTTGTTCTTGGCGATCTGGTAGAAGCCGAGCTTGATGTCGATGTCGGGCATCGAGAACTCGGTGGCATCGATGACGCCCTTCTCCAGCGCGGGATAGATGTCGGCGCCGGCCAGCAGCTGGGTCGACACGCCCATCTTCTGCATCACCCGGGCGCCCAGCCCGAAGAAGCGCATCTTCATGCCCTTCAACTCGTCCAGGCTGCCGACCGGCTGCTTGAACCAGCCGGAGGTCTCCGGACCGATGCAGAACATGTCGAAGGCCATGAGGCCGAACTCGGCATATTTCTTGTCGCGGATGGCATTACCGCCCCCGTGCCACTTCCAGGCCAGGAACTCGCCTATCTGCGGACCGAACGGCACGGCGGTGAAGAACGCGACGCCCGTGCCGAGCTTGCCGGTGTGGTAGCCGGGCGTGGTCCAGCAGGCCTCGACCGAGCCCTTGGAGGCCGCGTCGAAGCACTCGAGCGCAGGCACCAGCGCACCGGGCTCGTAGAACTTGATCTGGAACTTGCCGTCGGAAAGACGCTCGACATCTTTGGTGAAACGCGGTCCCGATGTCCCCAGATGCGGAAGCGTGCTACCAAACGCGCTCTGCATCTTCCACTTCACGCGGCCCTGCGCATAGGCGTTGGAGGCCGTCAGCGCCACAGCCAGGGCGGTGCCGCCCAGCGCGAGCGCTCTAAGGGTCTTGCGAAAACTCATACTCCTACCCTCCGTCTACTGAACGTCGACCGGGGAACGCCCCCGGCATTTCTTCCGGCACGAAGTCAGATCGCTGTGGTCCCGCACAACGTCTCGCTCGTTGCCGAATTCTAATTCTTGTGCGAGCTCGTGTTACGCGCGAGGCACCCATCCCTGGATCCGTTCATGGTTATTCTCGCCTCGCCATCACCGACCCCCGGGAGGGCAGGAAGGCAAAACGCCGGGTGCCCGAGAAGCTCTCGTCAGTTACCTGCTGGTGTCGTTATCGTTTAATGCGCCGCGCAAACGCCGGCGGCACCAGCGTAATCAAGAATTTGGCGCATCATAGCCTTGCCCCTCGCGCTCTGCAATTACCGCCCGCAGCGCCGACGATGGGCTCATGGTGCGATGCAAAATCCGCGCCCGGAAGGCCACCGCCGGGCGCGCCGGATGCGCCCGCGTGCTCACGCATCGCTCACCCGATAGGCCGCGATCACATCCGCGTCCGGATCGGCGCCGAGCCCGGGGCCCTCCGGGACGCGGAACTCGCCGCCGGCGGCGTCGACCAGATCGCCGTAGAGACTCGCCTCGAGGTCCACGTACAGTCGCTCGAAAAGCGCGCCTTCGGGCAGCGCCGCGGCCAGCTGCAGGGATGCGGCGAAGCCCGGGCCGAAATACGGCGAATGGGGCATCACTTCGACCCCGTGGGCCCTGGCGAGCGCCGCCACCTGCACGAACTCGCTGATGCCACCCACCTTGGTCACGCTAGGCTGGGCATAGGTGACGGCGCCGGCCGCGAGCATCTTGTGGAAATCGAACGCCGTGCAGGCATTCTCCCCGGCCGCCAGGGCAATACCGGTCTCGGACTGCAGGCGCGCCAGCGACGCGAAGTCCTCGGGCGGAAATATCGGCTCCTCCAGCCAGTGAATACCGTAGGGCTCGAGTGCGAGCGCCTGACGCCGCGCCTCGGCCGGCGTCCACGGGCAGTTGGTGTCCACCATGATGGGCACGTCCTCGCCGAGCGCGCCGCGCGCGGCCGCCACCTCGGGCAGGTGGATTTCGTGCAGCTTGATCCAGCGGTAACCCTGAGCGACGGCAGCGTGACAGCGTTCGGCGACCAGCTCCGGGTCGCTGTAGCGAAACAAGCTGGCATAACCGGGGATCGATTTCCCACCGACGGCGCCGAGCAGGCGGTGCACCGGCAGGCCGGCTGCCTTGCCGGCGATATCCCATAGTGCGATGTCCAGCCCCGAAAGCGCGAAGATAGTCAATCCGTGGCGGCCTTGAAGGTGCAGCTTCTGCTGCAGGCTCCGATTCAGCGCGATGATGTCGCCGGCCTGCGCGCCGACCGCGAGCGGCGCAATCATGTCCTCGACCACCGCCTGCACCGCGCGCCGGCAGCCATAGCTGAATGCCTCTCCGTAGCCGGTGATGCCTGCGTCGGTCGTGACCCGCACCAGCAGGATGCTCAGCCGTGTCCAGGCCTCGGCGCCCCAGCCGAAGGGCTTGCCGCCGTGCTGGAAGGGAATCTCGAGCGGGATGGCTTCGACGGCGGCGATCTTCATGACGCTCCCCGAGGCGAATGTTGCGATGACTCCTGCCGACGCCGCACAATGCGACGCTGACACGACGACCTCTCACACCCTAACACAACCCGATCATGAGCCCCGAGCGGCACCGGCTGCACGACCTGCGCGCGCGAAGCGACTCGGGCTTCGACGCGCCTCGAAGGCGGGCCGCGTGACTCGCCCGAAGCGTCGCCGCATCACCCTCACGGCGCGTCCCGTGGGCATGCCCAGCGACAGCGACTTAGCGCTCGTCGAAGATGACGTGCCGGTGGCGGGCGAGGGGCAGCTGCTGCTGAGGACCGTTTATCTGTCTCTCGACCCCTACATGCGCGGGCGCATGAATGCGGTCCGGTCCTACGTGCCGTTCGTCACCATCGGCGAGACCATGGTGGGCGGCGCCGTCAGTGAGGTGGTGAGCTCGGACGTCGAGGGCTTTGCTGCGGGCGATCTGGTGTTCGGTTACACCGGCTGGCAGACCCATGCCATCAGCGACGGCAAGCAGCTGCGAAAGCTCGACAGGGCCGCGGCGCCGATTTCCACGGCGCTCGGCGTGCTCGGCATGCCCGGGCACACCGCCTACGTCGGGCTGCTCGACATCGGACGGCCGCAGGCGGGCGATACGCTGGTGGTTTCCTCGGCGTGCGGAGCGGTCGGGTCGGCGGTCGGGCAGATAGCACGCATCAAGGGTTGCCGCGTGGTCGGCATCGCCGGCGCGCCTGAGAAATGCCGTTACGCGGTCGAGGAGCTCGGCTTCGATGCCTGCGTGAGTCACTACGAAGACGATCTGTCGCAGCGGCTCGCGCGGGCGTGCCCGGACGGCATCGACATATTCTTCGACAACGTCGGCGGTCGCGTTTTCACGGCCGCCTTCGAGCAGCTCAACGCAGGCGCCCGCGTGCCCGTGTGCGGGATGATCTCGCAGTACAACCAGACGGCGCCTCCGCCCGGCCCCGACTCGCTGCCGCAGGTCATGCGCGCAATCCTCGTCAAGAGATTGACCATCCAGGGATTCATCATCTTTGACCACCAGCATCGCTGGACCGCCTTCCACGAGGACATGTCGGCATGGATCCGCGACGGCCGGGTCAAGTATCGCGAGGACTTCGTGGACGGTCTCGAGAACGCAGCCGCTGCATTTCGGGGCTTTTTCGAAGGACGCAATTTCGGCAAGCTGATCGTGCGCGTGGGCGACGACCCGACGGCGTGACAACAACCGAGGAGTCAACCATATGCCAGAGACGAAACCACGCATACTCGCCACGCGCCGCCTGCCGCCGAACGTCGAGGCGAGGCTGAGCCGCGATTACCGCGCGACGCTCAATGGCGATGACACGACATACTCCTCCGCGCAGATTATCGAGGCAGCCGACGGCCACGACGGCATTCTGTGCTGCAGCACCGAGAGGTTTTCCGCCGACGTCATCTCCGCGCTGCCCGAGAGCGTGAAGATTCTTGCCACCTTTTCGGTCGGCTACGAGCACATCGACATCGACGCCGCCGTAAAGCGCGGCTTGAAAGTGACCAACACGCCGGAGGTGCTCAACGACGCCACCGCGGATATCGCCATACTGTGCCTGCTGGCCGCCGCGAGGCGCGGCGCCGAGGGTGACCGACTCGTGCGCAACGACGAATGGAAGGGTTGGCACACGACCATGATGCTCGGCACCCACGTGAGTGGCAAAAGGTTGGGGATCTTCGGCATGGGGCGCATCGGCCGAGCCGTCGCCCAGCGTGCGCGTGGCTTCGAAATGCAGATCCACTACCACAACCGCTCGCGGCTCGAGCCGGATCTCGAGCACGGCGCGACCTACCACGAGACGCCGGAATCGCTGATGAAAGTCAGCGATTTCTTTTCGATCAACGCGCCGTCTTCGCCGGAGACCATCAAGTTTCTCAATGCCGAGCGTATCGCGCTGCTGCCCGACGGCGCTATCGTGGCAAACACGGCACGCGGCAATATGGTGGACGACGAAGCCCTCATCGCGGCGTTGAAATCCGGTAAGGTCGCGGCGGCCGGTCTCGACGTCTTCGACGGCGAGCCGAACGTTCACCCCGGCTACCGTGAGCTCGACAATGTCTTCCTGCTGCCGCATCTCGGCAGCGCTACCCACGAGACCCGCGACGCCATGGGTTACTGCTGTCTGGACAATTTCGACGCCTTCTTCGCCGGCAGACCCTGCCCGACGCCGCTGACCTGATCAGCCCGAACGGGGAAGCTCAGAGCTCTCTCACGCGCCACCGCTCGGCGGGGTGCGACCGGCGAATTGCGCCCGCAGTCACAGCGGGATGCGTAATCGGAACTATAATTGCGGGTTGGGGCTGTAGCGGAGCATAGCCGAAGAATCGATCCAGCACCGGGAAGCGGCAGCATTTCGATCTGCTTCTCAAATGCGCCCTAGAGTCTCAGGCAGCGCAGCTTTCCGGGATTATCACACACACGCATCGAGCCTGTTTTTCCTACTCATCGCTCGAGACGACGAACTTCAGCCCATCTTCATCCACATCCCAACGCCGCCTGTTAGCACCGCATGCTCTTTAATACCCTGACCTTTTGGGCATTCTTCGCAATCGTCCTGGTTCTTTTCTATGCGGCGCCAAGATCTTGGCGCAAGCCCTTGCTCCTCGTCGCCAGCTATACCTTCTACGGCATGTGGGATTGGCGTTTCCTGTCGCTGATTGCCCTGTCGACCGCGGTCGATTTCATTTGCGCCAAGCAGATCGCGGTGAGCGACAAACAAGCACGCCGACGCAGACTCGTGGTGCTCAGCATCTCAGTGAATCTCGGTATCCTCGGGTTTTTCAAGTATTTCAATTTCTTCGCCGAAAATACCATCGCATTGCTCAACATCGTTGGAATCGCCGCAAACCCGTTTGTTATCGATGTCGTCCTTCCGGTGGGCATTTCCTTCTACACGTTTCAGACGATGTCTTACACGATCGACGTCTATCGAAGGATATCGCAACCGACGAATTCGATCGTGGATTTTGCAAACTTCGTAGCGTTTTTTCCGCAGCTGGTTGCCGGTCCAATCGAGCGGGCGCACCATCTTCTCCCCCAGCTGACCGTTCTCAAGAACGCCACGCCACACCAGGCTCTGGAGGGCGTGACTCTGATCGTCGTNNAGTCGCCACCTACGCTTTCGCATTCCAGATACTCGGAGACTTCGCCGGTTACTCCAGTATCGCCCGGGGACTCGCCAAGTGCATGGGTGTCGATCTGATGGTCAACTTCCATGCACCCTATTTTTCTACCGGACCCCGTGAGTTCTGGCGACGATGGCACATCAGCCTGTCGAGCTGGTTACGCGACTATCTTTACATACCCTTGGGAGGCAGCCATATAAAAAGAATTCTCACTCTTCGAAATCTCATGATCACCATGCTGCTCGGTGGCCTGTGGCATGGCGCTTCCTGGACTTTCGTCGCCTGGGGATTCATTCATGCGCTGCTGCTGATTGGCGAGCACGGGCTCAGCAAGACACGTTTCGACGCGAGCCGAATACCGGCTGTCATAAAGATGGTGATTTTCTTTCACCTCGTGTGCGTAACCTGGGTTTTCTTCCGAGCACAGTCCATCGACGGCGCATTCCATATCCTGCACAGGATCGTTTGGAAATTCGATTTTTCTCCAACTTTATGGATATTGCTCATCGACCTCGTTCGATTCGCGGGCCCACTCCTTCTGCTCCAGTACCTGGAGTACCGCCGCAAGAATCCGGACTGGCTCAGCCAGACGCACTGGGTTCCTCAGGGCCTGATCTACGCTGCATTGATCCTTCTTATGATCGCCTTCGGAGTAACCGGCGGAAATGAATTCATCTACTTTCAATTCTAAGTCCATGCTCAAGGCTTACGGCTTGGCCGCAAGCCTGATCGTCCTGGCGCATCTCGGAATTACATTCAGCGATTCCGTTTGGAGAGAGCTTTACCGAGTTTCCGTCCCATCGCGTGACGATGCTCTGCGGGTCGAGGCAAACATGCGACTGTCTCCCAAAGATGCATCGACCAACAGGATCGTGCTGATGGGCAGCAGCCAGACGCGGGAGGATTTTGATGTCGATTATCTCAACCGGCGATTTCGAGATCGCGGTCATTTCATCAATCTGGGATTTTCCGGCAATGGCAATCCCATTGAGATGTACATGCTGACCCCGCGGGTCGTCGATATGAAACCCAAGCTCGTCGTCTATATGCCATTCATAGGCAGCTTGTTCCGTCCCTATGCTTATCAGACCTTCGATTTGTACTTCGACCCCAACATACTACCGCTTATCCGCTCGATTCATGGCTGGAGTGAGCTAGCGGATCGGGCCGATATCATTGCGATGGGAATTTTTCGACGAGCATCTATTCTGTTTCGTCATCGTAACTCTTATCAACAGATGGTGGACGACGCAATAAACCGCCTGGTCCGCGGTTCTCCTGCAAAAGTTGCTCAAACCTACGCATATCACCGAAGGAAACCGAACAGCCATTTCATGCAACTGATCGAGACACACCGCAAGAGTCCACGTTATCGTGAACATCAGTACCAGGAATTGTATCAAGAGGCGTTTCGCATGATGGTGCAATACTTGACCGCGCAGAACGTTTTATTGCTCGTCGTTGACGGCCCGACCCATCCCCTGATAAAGCACTTCTACGATCCTCGGTTGAACTCCGAGTACGAGCTATTCATGAGCAACACATCGACCACCTATGGTTTCACGCGCCTGCGAAAAAGCGACCTTCCCGAGTTTCGCGACGACGATTTCAATGACTTCACCCACCTAAACGCTTCTGGCCGTGCGCGATTCAATGCGTTCATCGCCGACTATCTTCAAGAAAACGCCGCCCGACTGGGACTCGCACAGGAGCCCGTGCCACGCCAATGAAATCCGTATCGCGTCGCCGCATTACAACGGCGATCGTCACTTGCGTCGGAATTCTGACAATAGGGTTGATTGGGCTTGGTGGCTTGGTTGTTGACTACGCCTTGCGTGCCGTACCCGTATCACAGCTGCTGATATCACACATCGACGACCACACCTATCTAGCGGCACTGCTCGCACGTAAATCGCAAGCAGACACAGCCGGAACTTCTCATACTCAGATCAACGTCATTGGAGCATCGGCGGTACGCGAATCATTTCTGTCCGGAAATGCCGCTATGTCGTCCGCGCTGACTGGCAGGCTGGGCCGTCACGTGGTGCTGGACACTCTGGCCTCATCTGCGCAGAACCTGAGGGAGTCTCTGGTGCTCGTGGACAACGCAGCCAAAGGGACAGATTGCTTGGACTTCTTGGGAATCAGCCCCCTGCGCTTCCAGTTCCCGGAGAATGCCCCGGTTCGTATTCCGCTGCGAAGCGACGCGCTCGCGAGTTTTGAGCGAAAGCGTCACTCCTCGCGGGGCGCCCGGAAAGTACTTGCCTCGTATTATCACTGGCCGTGGTTATCGCGCTGGGTGACCGCGCGCGTTGCAAAGCCACGTGACGAAAACGTATCCTACGTCGCGACACGCTATCTCGAGTCTCTTTCAATTCCGGAGTCTCACCTGGACAGCGAGTGGCGCAGATTGGAAGCGAAAACACCGGTCATTCTCAGAAATATGACCCGGAACATGGAATTACTCGCGACGATCATCGAGACTTCGATCTCCCGAGGCTGCACGCCCGTTCTCTTTGAGCAGGTCCATCATCCCGCCTTGCTCGAGCTGCAACGTCCGATCGAGGACACGTACCGGCTACATCTTCAGTCGCTGATCGAAAAGTTTCGCTTGAGTTATTTGAACTACCGGGAAGACATCGAACTCGATGAAAGCCATTTTGCAGATCACCTGCATCTGGGCATCACAGGGAAAAAAATATTTGAGAACTGGTTCGTCAACGAGATAACGGTCTCTGCTTTCGTGCGCTCGGCCGACGGTGGAGCGTGTTGCGGGTCATGAACCGCGCGCCTCTCAACGGATTGCTTGTAGTCTCCCTCGAGCAGGCGGTGGCGGCGCCCTTTTGCACCTCGCGTCTCGCCGACTCGGGCGCCCGCGTCATCAAGGTCGAGCGCGAGGGGGGCGATTTCGCCCGCAGCTACGACAGCGACATCAACGGTGAGAGCGTCTACTTCGTGTGGCTCAACCGCGGCAAGGAATCCCTGGTGCTGGATATCAAGGATGCCGACGACGCGGCACTGCTCGAGCGCATCGTTGCGAAAGCGGATGTTTTCGTTCAAAACCTCGCTCCGGGAGCGGCGGCGCGCGCGGGCTTTGGCTCCGCAGCACTGAGAGAGCGCTATCCGCGGCTGATCACCTGCGACATCAGCGGCTACGGCGATTGCGGCGATTACGCGGACATGAGGGCCTACGACATGCTCGTGCAGGCGGAGAGCGGGCTGTGCTCGATCACCGGCTCACCCGAGCAACCCGGGCGCATCGGCGTGTCGGCCTGCGATATCGGCACGGGCATGTACGCCTGCGCGGCCATTCTCGAAGCGCTCTACGCCCGTGAGCGAAGCGGCGAAGGAAGCGCCATCGCGCTCTCGATGTTCGGCGCCATGTCGGACTGGATGGCGGTGCCGCTGCTTCGCTACGACTACGCCGGCGCCAAGCTCTCGCGCACCGGCCTCAGTCACCCGATGATCCAGCCCTACGGCGCCTACACGACCCGCAATGGGCCTCCCATCATGATCGCCGTGCAGAACCGGCGCGAGTACGTGCGCCTGTGCAACGAGGTGCTGGAAATGCCCGAGCTCATCGAGGATGCGCGCTTCAGCGACAATCCGTCCCGCTGCCAGAACGCCCAGGCGTTGAAGGACATCATCGACGCGCACTTTCAGAGCATGGACCGCGAGGTGCTCTTGAAACGCCTGCGCGCGTCGCAGATCGCTTTCGGGGAAGTGAACGACGTCGAAGGACTCTCCGGGCACCCGGCCCTGAGACGCGTCCAGGTGGACACGCCGAACGGACCGGTCAGCATGGTGGCGCCGCCCGCCTGCGTGGCGGGAAGCGAGCAGCGGCTGCGCCCGGTCCCGGCATTGGGCGAGCACAGCGAGGCGATTCGCACCGAGTTCGCCTGAGTCGGACAGGCTGAGCCCGCGTGCACGGCGGCGCTGCACGCTGGTGCCAGCGCCGCCGTGAACCGTTGCCCAGAACCGGTCGCCCATCGGCCGGTCCGTGCCTTGTCCCTGGCGGGCACTCTACCCTGACCCGTAGACCTTGAATCGAAACTCCTCGGTCTCGACCTCGAGCCCGCGGCTGTAGCCCGGGGACGCCTCCAGGTACACGGGATAGGCCCAGGGGCGGTGCCGGTAGTGATGGTGGCGGTGATGGCGCGGCGGGCGATACCCGTGGCGAAAGTGTCTGTGGTACGGGTGGTGTCTGTGGTACCGATGGTGTTTGTGGTACGGGTGGTGTTTGTAGTGCCCATAGCGCTTTCCATGGCCGTGCTTCCACCCGTGGCGATTGTGCTTCATCCGCCAGATGCGTTTACTCGAGTGATCCAGCGCCCCTTTCAAGGCCCTGCGCTCGTGCCGGGTGTAGCGCCCGTCGGCGCCGAAGCGCCGCTCGAGTCTGCCGATTCGCGCCTGATCTCTGCCGAGCCGCGAGATCTCGTGGCGATTCAGATTGCCGGATTGCCAACCCTCCCGGATGCGCGCACGCTGGCCCGCCTGCCGCCGGTCGACGGCGTGCTGGAACTTGCTGGGGTGTGCATGCTGCTGTCCGGAAGCGTGGCGCTGCGGGTACGCGCCGTCACGACGACCCTTGTCGCGTGCGTCCGCGCCCGCCGACACGCCCAGCGCGAGCGCCGCGATAGTCGCAAGTGCGATTGCGAGATGTTTCATGGCTGCTTCTCCTGGTTGAACGTCCCGTAGCCCCCTTTCGGGCTCGTGGCGACACCCTACGGGAGGGCGGCTGAACACAGGCTGAATGGTTCCGGGCACGCGCGCTCAGGCGCTGCGCTGCGCGAGCTCGAGCACCATTCCGAAGCAGTCGTCGTGACCCACGTGCAGCGCCGTTGCGCCGGACGAGTAAGGAATGCCGTTCCTGTCGAGACAGCGGGCGGCGCGCTCGAGATCGGCGACTACGACGGTGGCGGCCATGAACAGGGCCCCGCTGCCGTCGCCCGACAGCCGCGCGCCGGGATAGCGCGCGGCAAAGCGCGTCGGCGACTCGACGCGGATCGCGCCGCGCGCGGTCGTGAACCTCAGCCCGTCGCCTTCCTCGTCGACGCGGGCACCGTCGAGCAGCGCGGTGAGGAAAGCCGCGTGTCGCGTCGGCTGCCCGGCGACGAGGGTGACCTCGGCAATCCCGGCGGCAGAGTTCTCGTGCACCTGGTACTGCGGCTTCCAAAAGGCCTCCGGATTGTGCTGCTGACACGAGAAGAACGCGATCTCCGGCATGAGCGGGTCGACCACGAAGGTGAGCGTGAAGGCAACCGTCGACTCGGCGCCATCGGGAAGCGTCGCCTTGCGCGACCAGTGCACGGGCTCGTAGACACGAAGCCCCCGCGACCGCCACTGCTCGGCGTCGGCGTGCGCATCGTCGGTCGACAACACCAGCATCGAGAGTCCCTCGCGCTTTCCGAGGAAACGATCGTTGTGCGCGCTGAAGCTGAAGTGTCCGGCGCTCATGGGAACGATCTCTTCGCGCTCGACCACGCCGAGCAGCTCGATGAAGTTGTGCGGAAACTGAACGAGATGGTTGGCCGTGCCCCAGGGATGTCTGCCGAGCGGCGTCGTGGAAAAGCCGAGGCGCTCGAATCGGTCCCGCGCGGCAGCGAGATCGGCGACGGCCAAGACCAGATGATCGATGCCCCGCGCCATGCTCAAAGATCGTGCACCGGGCGGGTCGAGACGATGACGGCGTCCCGATCGGCGTAGACATAGTCGCCCGGGTGAATGGTGATGTTGCCGATATAGATCTCCACGCCCCTGCGGCCGATACCGTCCTTGCGCGGCGCCATGGCGGTGGTGCCGATGGCCTTGACGCCGAAGTCGAGATCCGCGAACTCGTGGCTGTCACGTATGGCGCCGTTGAAAATGAGTCCCTGCCAGCCGTGCTGATGCGCAAGCGCGGCGATGTTACCGCCGCAAAGCGCGCGTCGCAGCGAGCCGCGGCCGTCCACCACCAGAACCTTGCCGGCGCCGCCTTCGGCGAGAAGCTCCCGGATGCCCTGGTTGTCCTCGTAGGTCGCGAACGTTACGGCCTCTCCGTGGAAGTGATCGCGAGCGGCGAAATCGGCGAAGGCGAGCTCACAAACGAGAACCTCGTCGCCGAAATCGTCACAGATATCGGCGGTGCGGATAATACCGGTGCCAGATGCCATGACGCGTCCTCCGTTGGCTGAGACGGGATACGACCATAAGTTATCTTTTCGTCTGCACCAAATCTCCGTTACATTGGGCCGAATCCCATCGTGCAGAGGACATCGAAGTGAGCCGTTTCGCCATCATCGTCACCATCAAGCTGCAGCCGGGCAAAGCCGAGGAGTTCAAACCCCATATTCTTGCCAACGCCGAGGCGGCCGTGCGCGACGAGCCGGACTGCCATCTTTTTCACGTCATGCAGACCGAGGACGACCCCGACACCTTCATCTTCTACGAGGTCTACACCGACGCCGCCTCCCTCGAGGTGCACCGGCAGCAGCCGCACTTCAAGAAATTCTACGAGGGTGCCAACCACATGGTGGCGGACCGAGCCGTGCAGCGGGTGACGGTGCACAATCCCGACAACATCGCCTGACCGCGCCCGCGGAGCGCTTCAGCGGCGCTGGGCCTCCCTGAGGCGCCGGTTGGATTCTTCGAAGACCTGGATGGTGTGGGCCACGTCGTAGGGATGCTCTTCGAACGTTTGCGGGTCCCACTCGCTGCGCGGCGTGTCGAAGAAGTCGCCGCCATAGACGTGAAGGGCGCAGGTCAGCTCGTCCAGGGGATTCGATACTGAGTGGATGATGGTTTCCCCCAGGGGAATCGTGTCCTTCGCATTCAGCTCCTTGAGCCCGTGCCGGGCCAAGCCTTCCGGGCTGCGCCGGTAGAAGGTGTTGTCCTCGCGACCGGCGTAGATACCGATGACCGCCCACATGCGGTGGTCATGGGGATGCAGGTCCATGCGCGGGCCCCATGCAAGATTGAGGATGGTGAGATCCGGGCCGCGATAGATCGTGTCGACACCGGCGAGCTGCGGCTCTCCGAGCTCGCGGAGGATCTGCCCGGGCTCGCTGACGGCCTCCTGCACGATCTCGTTGACCGCTGCCTGTGCGTCGCTCTCCTTCAGAGCGGCGCGACACGCCTCTATGAATCGCTGTTTCTCGAACATGCTCGCCCCTCCTGCGAAGTCCGGTTGCGATCAGTGGCTCTCGCGGGGCACGGGAGCGCCGCTGCTGCCCACCAGAAATTCCAGGTCACAGCCGACATCGGCCTGGTTGACATGGTCCACGTAAAGCTTTGCATAACCACGCACCTGCGCCGCCGCGTCCGGCTGCCAGGATGCGAGACGACTGGCGAGCTCCTCGTCGGAAATATCCAGATGCAAACGCCGCGCCTCCACGTCGAGCTCGATCATGTCGCCGTCCCTGACCACGGCCAGCGGCCCGCCGGCAGCGGACTCGGGCGCCGTGTGCAGCACCACCGTGCCGTAGGCGGTGCCGCTCATGCGCGCATCGGAAATGCGCACCATGTCGCTGACGCCCTCGCGCAGAACCTTCGCCGGCAGACCCATGTTGCCGACCTCGGGCATGCCCGGGTAACCCCTGGGCCCGCAGCCCTTGAGCACCATCACGCAGCTCGCATCGATGTCGAGCTCGGGATCGTCGATGCGCGCCTTGTAATCGTCGATGTCCTCGAACACGACGGCGCGGCCGCGATGCTGCATCAGCTCCGGCGTCGCCGCCGAGGGCTTGAGGATGGCACCGCCCGGGGCGAGGTTGCCGTGCAGCACGGCGATGCCGCCCCGGGGCTTGAAGGGCGCGTCGAAGGTGTGGATGACGTCGCGATTGAAGCACTCGGCGTCGCGGCAGTGATCCCAAATGGTGCCGCCGCCGACGCTGAGGGCGTCTTTTGCGAGCAGCCCGTGCTCGGCGAGCTCGCGGTGCACCACCGGCAGGCCGCCGGCGTAGTAGAAATCCTCCATCAGGTACTCGCCCGACGGCATCAGGTTGACGATACAGGGCACCTCCCTGCCGAGGCGATCCCAGTCGTTCAGCGACAGCTCCACGCCGAGCCGTCCAGCCAGCGCCAGCAGGTGAATCACCGCGTTGGTGGAGCCGCCGATGGCGCCGTTGGTGCGCATGGCGTTCTCGAAGGCGTCGCGGGTGATGATGTCCGACATCTTCACGTCGGCCTCGACGAGCTCGACGATGCGTCGCCCGGCCATGTGCGCGAGGACGTTGCGACGCGAGTCCGCCGCGGGGATGGCGGCGTTGGTGGGCAGGCCAATGCCGAGCGACTCCACCATGCTCGCCATGGTGGAGGCGGTGCCCATGGTCATGCAGTGACCGACGGAGCGCGACATGCACGCCTCCGCGTCCATGAACTCCTGCACGTCCATCTCGCCGGCGCGCACCATGGCATCGAACTTCCACACGTGGGTGCCCGAGCCGATCTGCTCGCCGCGGAAGCGGCCGTTGAGCATCGGTCCGCCGGAAACCGCGATGGTCGGCAGGTCGCAGCTCGCCGCGCCCATCAGCAGCGCCGGCGTGGTCTTGTCGCAGCCGACCAGCAGCACCACGCCGTCGATGGGGTTGGCGCGGATCGACTCCTCGACGTCCATGCTCACCAGGTTGCGGAACATCATGGTGGTCGGGCGCATCAGCGTCTCGCCGAGCGACATGACGGGAAACTCGAGCGGGAAGCCGCCCATCTCGTAGACGCCGCGCTTGACGCGCTCGGCGAGCACGCGGAAGTGCGCGTTGCAGGGGGTGAGCTCCGACCAGGTGTTGCAGATGCCGATCACCGGGCGGCCGTCGAACAGGTGGTGCGGCAGGCCCTGGTTCTTCATCCAGCTGCGATGGTGAAAGCCGTCCTTGTCGGCCTTGCCGAACCACTCGGTGCTGCGCCGCGCAGATTTTTTCTTGCTCACCGTTGCCTATCCTCGCTCAATCGTCGGGATGCGCGCGCACGTTCTGCTGCATCTCGCCGAGGCCCTCGATGCCGAGCCGAATGACGTTTCCCGGGCGCAGAAACACCTGCGGCTTCTGGCCGAGGCCGACGCCCGGCGGCGTGCCGGTGGGGATGATGTCGCCGGGCTCCAGCGTCATGTAGCGGCTCACGTAGCTGACCAGATACGGCACCGGGAAGATCATCGTGCGGGTCGTGCCGTCCTGGTAACGCTGGCCGTCGACCTCGAGCCACACGTGCAGATCCTGGGGATCGGGAATCTCGTCGCGGGTCACCATCCACGGTCCGAAGGGCGCGAAGGTGTCGGCGCTCTTGCCCTTGACCCATTGGCCGGTGCCCTCGAGCTGGTAGTGGCGCTCGGAGACGTCGTTGAAGACGCAGTAGCCGGCGACGTAATCGAGCGCGTCGGCTTCCTCCACGTAGCTCGCGCGGCTGCCGATGACGATGCCGAGCTCCGCCTCCCAGTCACCCTTGCGACTGCCCCTGGGAAGGATCACGTCGTCGTTGGGCCCGACGATGGACGTGGTGGATTTCATGAACAGGATCGGCTCGTCGGGAATCGGCGCGCCGGTCTCCTCGGCGTGGTCGCGGTAGTTGAGGCCGATGCAGAGCAGCTTGCCCACATTGGCCACCGGCGGACCGAGCCGCGGGCTGCCGTTCACTGCCGGCAGGCTCCGCGGATCGAGCTTCGCCAGCGCCGCGAGGCTCTCGGGCCCCAGGGTGGTTCCGTCGATATCCGCCACGTGGGCGGAAAGATCCCGGATCGTGCCTTCGCCGTCCAGCAGACCCGGCTTCTCGGCGCCCGCGGGCCCGTAACGCAGCAGTTTCACGTTTTGATTCTCCTCGCTGAGGTTTTGACCCGCGCGCACGGGGCGCAAACGAAGACGGGCAGCATATCCCAAGGGTTATTCCCTGAACAGCAAGCTCCCCCGCGACGACGCCGACCCTTGCCCGCGCCGCCAGCTCGCGACATCATCGCAGCCAACTGACGCGCGAGGCGTTTGCGTGCAACGCGAAGACGAGTTTCACATCGCCGTGCTGGCAGGCGATGGCATCGGCGAGGAGATCATGGCTGCCGGCATCGCGGTGCTCGAAGCCGCGCGCAGCCGAACCGGCGGCTTCTCGCTCGCGTTCGATCACCTGCCCGGCGGCGCCGGTCTTTACAGGGATACCGGCGAGGCGCTGTCGGCGCAGAACTACCGCCGCGCCGGCGAGGCCGACGCGATTCTGTTCGGCGCCATGGGGCTGCCGGACGTGCGCTACGCGGACGGAACCGAGCCCGCGCCGCAGCTCGATCTGCGCTTCGGCTACGAGCTCTACGCGGGCGTTCGGCCCGTGCGCGCCTACCCCGGCGCGCCGCTCGCGCTCGCCGATGCGCGCGCTGCCGACATCGATCTGGTCATCATTCGCGAATCCACCGAAGGCCTGTTCGCATCGCGGGGCAAGGGCATCGTCGAGGACGATGCGCTCGCCCGCGACACCATGGTCATCACGCGCTCGGTGTGCGAGCGGCTGTTCGATTTCGCCTTCGATCTCGCGCGCCGGCGCAGGCAGCGCGGGCGGCCCGGCCGGGTCACCTGCGTGGACAAATCCAACGTCTTCGCATCCATGGCCTTCTTCCGCAAGATATTCGACGAGCGCGCCGCGCGCTTTCCGGACATCGCGGCCGATCACCACTACGTCGACGCGACGGCGCTCGATCTGGTACGCAAGCCCTGGGAGTTCGACGTGCTGGTGATGGAGAACATGTACGGCGACATTCTCTCGGATCTGGCGGCCGCGCTGGTGGGCGGCATGGGCATGGCGGCCTCGGCGGACATCGGCGACGCGCACGGGCTGTTCCAGCCGGCCCACGGCAGCGCGCCGGACATTGCCGGCAAGGGAGTTGCCAATCCGCTCGCCATGATTCTGTCCGCCGCCATGATGCTCGAGTGGCTCGGGCACCGGCACGACGCGCGCGCCTGTCGCGATGCGGCGGTTGCCATCGAGGATGCGGTGGCTGGAGCGCTGGCGGGGGGCGGCGCGCTGCCGCGGGATCTCGGCGGCTCGGCCGATACCGCCGCCGTCACCCGCGCGGTGCTCGATCGCCTGGCGTAGCCGCGCCGCTAGCCAACGTAGCTGCCGCCGAGGTCGTCCTCGATGAACGCCTCGATGACGTCATCGAAGCGCTCGTCGGCGCGAAAGCCCATGATCTCGCCACGCTCGGTGGTGAAGCGGGTCGGCCAGCCGTAGACGATCTTCTCGATGAACGGATCCGGCTCGAAGTGCACGCGCGCGGCGACGCCCTCACCGGCGACCCTGGCGAGCGCCGCGATCATTTCCTCGACGGTCACGGTCATGCCCGGGAGCGCCACCGAGCGACTCTCGCCCCAGGCTTTGGGAGCGATATCCGCTGCGTGCAGCAGACAGGCCACGACCCGGCGGGGTGAAAGAAGCCAGACACCGGTCTTCGCCGACACCGGGCAGACGACCTCCTCGCCCTGCAGGGGCTCGCGCAGGATGGAGCTGGCGAACGACGAGGCGGCGGCGTTGGGCTTGCCCGGGCGAACCACGACCGTCGGCAGGCGCAGGGCGCGGCCGTCGATGAAGCCCTTGCGGCTGTAGTCGTTGACGAGCAGCTCGCCGATGGCTTTCTGGGTGCCGTAGGAGGTCTGCGGCGTGAGCGGCGTGGCGTCGTCGAGCACGTCGGGCATGTCACCGCCGTACACGGCCACGGAGCTCGCGAAGACCACGCGGGGCACGTTGGCACGATGGCGACAGGCTTCGAGCATCTGACGGGTGCCGTCGAGATTCACGCGCATGCCCTTGTCGAAATCCTGCTCGGCCTCGCCGCTGACGATGGCCGCCAGGTGAAACACCGCCGCGGTATCCGCGTCGATCAGCTGATTCGCCGCATCGGCCTCGCTGAAGTCGCCGTATCGGGTTTTCAGTCGCTTGTCGGCGGCGAACGGCTGCGCCGGCGGCGCGATGTCCGCGACCAGAACTTCGTCGATCTCCGCCTCGTCACCGCCCGAGGTGGTGATGCTGCCGCGCTCGAGCAGCGCTTTGACGAGCCGCGATCCGAGAAAACCCGCTCCACCGGTGACCACTACCCGCATGGCTTTTTCCCCGCTGTCCTCAGTAGGTGGCGCGTCCGCCGCTGATATCGAAGGCCGCCCCGGTGGTGAACGAGTTCTCCTCGGACACGAGCCACGCCACCATGGCGGCGATCTCCTCCACCTTGACGAACCGGCCGCGGGGAATCTTCGACAGCATGTAGTCGATGTGCTGCTGGCTGATCTGATCGAAGATGCGCGTCTTCGCGGCCGCCGGCGTGATGCAGTTGACGGCGATGTTCCGGTCCGCGGTCTCCTTGGCGATGGACTTGGTCAGCGCGATGACGCCGGCCTTGGCGGCGCTGTAGGCGGCCGCGTTGGGATTGCCTTCCTTGCCGGCGATGGAGGCGACGTTGACGATGCGCCCGTAATTCTGCGCGAGCATGCGCGGCACGATCGCACGGCAACCGTAATAGACCGCGTTCAGGTCCACGTCGACGACCCGCCGCCACTCATCGAGCGGATATTCCCAGGACGGAACCGTGGGCCCGGCGATGCCGGCATTGTTCACCAGGATGTCGATCCCGCCGAGGGCTTCGGCCGTTTCCTCGGCAGCCCGAGCCACCGCCTCGGCGTCGGTGAGCTCGACGCACACGCGGTGCGTCGCACCCATGGCCGAGAGCTTCGCATGGGTCTCCTCGAGCAGAGCGGCTTCCCGGTCCCACAAGCTCACGGCGGCGCCGGAAGCGAGCAGACGGCGGGCGATAGCGAGTCCGATGCCTTCGGCCGCGCCGGTGACGACGGCGCGACGTCCATTCAGATCGATGCTGTTCAAGTCGCTGGGGGCCTCGGCTGTCGGTGATGCTCGGCGGCTGCCGGCGGCCTGCGATGCTACCACGACTTGCGCGCGATCGCCGAAGGCGCCGCGCTCGTCGCCGGCTCGACGCCCCGCCATGTATTGTCCGCGTCTGGCGCGCGCGGCGGCTGACGGTTAGGGTACGTCGACAGACCACCGGGAGTGTTCTCCAGTGAGCCGCTATCTGACACGCCATCGAACGGTTCGGGGTCCACGGTGGGCCGTCGACGGACGCTTTCTGCCGAGCGACGTGACTCTCTCTTCCCTGCTGCGCGCGCCCGCCGACGGCCTGACGAGCGCGCTTGCAGCGCTCGGCGAGGCGGCCGGCGGCGATCTCCTCGCACCTGTCGACGCGGCCCAGGAGGTGTGGGCGGCGGGCGTGACCTATCTGCGCAGCCGCGAGGCGCGCGTGGAGGAATCCCAGAGCAAGGATCTGTACGAGAAGGTCTACGAGGCGGACCGCGTGGAGGTGTTCTTCAAGGCCATCGGCTGGCGCGTGGCGGGTCACGGCGAGGCGGTGCGCATCCGGCGCGACAGTCGCTGGAACGTGCCGGAACCGGAGCTGACCCTGGTGCTCAACGGCGCCGGCGACATCGTCGGCTACTGCGCCGGTAACGACATGTCGTCGCGCGACATCGAGGGCGAGAACGCGCTCTACCTGCCGCAGGCCAAGATCTACGACGGCTCGTGTGCGTTGGGACCGGGCATTCTGCTCGCCGACCCGGACAGCCTCGTCGACCTGCCCATCCGCATGAGCATCCGCCGCGGCGGCGCCGTGGCATTCCAGGGCGAGACCAGCAGCGCGCAGCTCAAGCGCTCGCTCGAGGAGATCGCGGGCTGGCTGACCCGTGAGCTCGCCTTTCCCGATGGCGTGCTGCTCATGACCGGCACCGGCATCGTGCCGCCGGATGATTTCTCGCTGGCCGTTGGCGACACGGTGCGCATCGAGGTCGGCGAGCTCGTCCTGGAGAACGTGGTCGAGCGCTGAGCGGCGCGCCGCCGCCACCCCGTTGACCTGGAATGCCCGGGCGATGACGCTGCCTTACCTGGCTGCGCCGACCCGAGCGGCGCTGCCCACTGGAGAGCGCCGCCCAATTGAAGCAGAATGCCTGACAGCCCGCACCCAGGACGCGAATGACCCATGCCCAGAGCCAGCGCTGTTGCCCGCGTCCACTCCGCCTGTCCCCACGACTGCCCGAGCACCTGCGCGCTGGAGGTGGAGCGTATCGACGCGCACACCATCGGCCGGGTCTACGGCGCAAAGGACAATGACTACACCGCGGGTGTGATCTGCGCGAAGGTGGCGCGCTACGCAGAACGCGTGCACCACCCGGACCGGCTGCGCGAGCCGTTGCGCAGAAGCGGCGCCAAGGGCGTCGGCATCTCCGCCTTCGAGCCGCTTTCCTGGGACGACGCGCTCGACGAGGTGGCCGAGAAACTCCTGCAGGCGGAGCAGCGCCACGGCAGTGAGACCGTATGGCCCTACTTCTACGCCGGCACCATGGGGCTCGTGCAGCGCGACGGCATCGAGCGGCTGCGTCACGTGAAGCGCTATTCGCGCCAGCACTCCACATTCTGCATCACGCTGGTGGACGCCGGCTGGATCGCCGGCACCGGCGCCAAGCGCGGGGTCGATCCGCGGGAGATGGCCGAGAGCGATCTCATCGTCGTGTGGGGCGCCAACCCGGTCAACACCCAGGTCAACGTCATGCACCACGTCGCGCAGGCCAAGCGCGAGCGCGGTGCGAAGCTGGTGGTGGTGGATCCGTATCGCACCGGCACGGCCGAGAAGGCTCACATTCATCTCATGCCGCGCCCCGGCACCGACGGCGCCCTCGCCTGCGGCGTCATGCATGTGCTGTTCGCCGAGGGATTCGCCGATCGCGATTATCTCGCCCGCTACACCGATGTGCCCGAGGCGCTCGAGGCGCATCTCGAGACGCGCACGCCCGAGTGGGCGTCGCGCCTGAGCGGCGTGCCGGCCGAGAAGATCGTCGAGTTCGCGCGACTCTACGGAAACACCGAACGATCCTTCCTGCGCATCGGCTACGGCATGTCGCGCTCGCGAAACGGTGCCGCCAACGTGCATGCGGTCAGCTGCCTGCCGGCGGTGACAGGCGCATGGCGTCACCGGGGCGGCGGAGCGCTGTACAGCAATCACTTCATCTACGGCATCGATCAGACCGTCATCATGGGCCTCGATGCGCGTGACAAGAGCGTTCGCGTGCTCGATCAGGCGCGTATCGGACCGGTGCTCTGCGGTGACCCGGCCGATCTGCAGGGCGGCCCGCCGGTGACGGCGATGTTCATCCAGAACACCAATCCGATGATGGTGGCGCCGCAGTCGCTGGATGTGCGCAAAGGCTTCTCGCGATCGGACCTCTTCACCTGCGTGCACGAGCAGTTCATGACCGAGACCGCCGCCATGGCCGACATCGTCCTGCCGGCGACCACCTTTCTCGAGCACGACGACATGTACCAGGGCGGCGGGCACACGTACTTTCAGGTGACACGCAAGGTCATCGAGCCCTACGCCGAGAGTCGCCCCAATCACTGGGTGCTGTGCGAGCTGGCGAAACGAGTGGGCGCCAAACATCCCGGCTTCGAGATGAGCGAGTGGCAGCTCATCGAGGACGCGCTGCGCCGCTCCTCACGACCCGACGCCGAATCCCTGCACGCGGCGCACTGGCACGACTGCGCCATGGACTTCGAGACCATGCATTATCTCAACGGATTCGCCAACGAGGACGGGCGTTTTCACTTCAGCCCGGACTGGGCGTTGCGTGGACCGAACCACGAGTGCATGACGACGCTTCCCGATCACCTGCCGGTCATCGACGAGGCCGACGACGAGCATCCGTTCCGCATGGTCACGGCGCCGGCACGCAACTATCTCAACTCGACCTTCACCGAGACCCCGACGTCCATCGCCAGCGAGGGGCGTCCGACGGTGCTGGTGCACCCCGAGGACATGCGCGAGATCGGCATCGAGGCCGGCGATCGCGTGCGCATCGGCAACCGGCGCGCGAGCGTGGTCGTGCACGCGAAAGTCTTCGACGGCGTGCAGCAGGGGGTGGTCGTAGTTGAAAGCATCTGGCCGAACCACGCGTTCGAGGAGGGGATCGGCATCAACGCGCTGGTAAGCGCGGAGCCCGGCGCACCCAACGGCGGCGCCGTGTACCACGACACGGCCGTGTGGTTACGACCGGCGTGAGCGCGCTCAGTCCGCAATCAGAATAACGTGCAGCCTGCGCGGCCCGTGGGCGCCCTCCTGCATGATCATCTCCACGTCACCGGTCTTCGACGGTCCGGTGATGAAGTTCACCGTGCGCGGCATGGCGCGCTTGTCGCGGCGCATGCGCGCCCAGACGTCCTCGATGTGCGCCACCACCTGTGATTCGCGCACAACGATCACGTGGTCGTCGGGCAGGAAGTTCAACGTCGTCGGGCTCTCGGCAGCCGACAGCAGCACCAGGCTGCCGGTCTCGGCAACCGCCGCGTAGGCGGCGGTGACGCTCAGCCGATCGTCCCCGCTGGCGGCACGCCGCTCGACGCTCAGTCGATTCGACCAGGGAATGCCCTCGAGCGTGGCATCCGGCGCCACCACCACGCGCTCGCCCAGATCGAAAGTCTCGAGCAGTCCGGCCACCACGTCCGCAACCCCGTCGATGTGGGCGACGCGCGTGACCCTGCCGGACACGGCGGTGATCATCTCGACGAAGCGCGCAACGAGGTCATCACCGACAGCCGGCGCGAGATTCGCACGCGGGCGCGCGAGACGCCCCTGGAGACTCCTGGCGACGCTCTCGGGCAGCGGCCCGACGCGGTTCAGCGCCGCGCGCACGTTGGCGAGCACCCGCTCGCGCGCGCCGCTCATGGGCCGCTCTGCCCGCGCCGCCGGCGCCACTGGCTCTGGAAGCTCGCGCCCTGGGGCGCAGGAAGATCCCTCACCGAGGTCCAGCCACCGGCGAGCAGCATGTGCCGGAAGCGGCCGCGGCGGCGGCCGAGCCAGGCGAGGCCCGCGACAGCGGCGCCCATGACGCGCCGATACAGTCGCGGCCGCCGGGCGAGAAACGACCAGGCCGCCAGCGCCGCGCGCGAGCCGCGCGAGGTCTGGCGGCTCTGGTACTGGCGCCGGCGCAGCTGGCGCAGCATCCCCGGCAGCCCGATGCCCATGGGGCAGACCTCCTGGCAGCGTCCGTTGAGGGTGCAGGCGTTGGGCAGGTCGCCGGCCTGCTCGAGTCCCACCATGAGCGGCGTCAGCACCGAGCCCATGGGGCCCACGTAGACCCAGCCGTAGGCGTGACCGCCGATGCCTTGATAAACAGGACAGTGATTCATGCAGGCGCCGCAGCGGATGCAGCGCAGCATCTCGTGAAACTCGTTGCCGAGCATCTCCGATCGGCCGTTGTCGAGCAGCACCACGTGATACTCCGACGGACCGTCGAGGTCGTCGCGCCTGCGCGGCCCGGTGGAGAACGTGGTGTACACCGACATCTCCTGACCGGTGGCGCTGCGCGCCAGCACGCGCAGCAGCGTGCTGACATCCTCGCGGGTCGGCACGACCTTCTCGATACCGGCGGTGACGATGTGCACGCGTGGAAGGGTGTTGGTCAGATCGGCGTTACCCTCATTGGTGACGACCACCGTCGAGCCCGTCTCGGCGACCAGGAAGTTCGCGCCGGTGATACCGACATCGGCGCTCAGAAACTTCTCGCGCAGCACCTTGCGCGCCTCGTCGACCATTGCCGGCACCTCGGTCTGGCGCTCGGTGTACCCGTAACGTGCATGATGGGCGTGGAAAAGCTCGCTGATCTGGCCCTTGGTCTTGTGCACCGCCGGGGCGATGATGTGGCTCGGCGGCTCCCCGGCGAGCTGGATGATGTACTCGCCGAGATCGGTCTCGACGGGCTCGAAGCCCGCGCTCTCGAGCGCATCGTTGATGGCGATCTCCTCGCCGACCATCGATTTGCTCTTGGTGACGCGTTTGGCGCCGACGCGCCGGCAGATGTCGATGACGATGTCACGCGCCTCGCTCGGTGTGCTCGCCCAGTGCACCTGTCCGCCCTGGGCGTGCACGCGCTTCTCGAACGCCTCGAGGTAAAAATCGAGATTCTGCAGCGTGTGCTCCTTGATGCCGCGCGCGAGTCTCCTCAGCTCCTCGAACTCGGGAAAACGCTCCACCGCTGCGCGTCGATTCTCGATGAAGCCGCCCTTGATGAAACCCATGGCCTTGCGCAGGTCGGGATCCAGCAGCGCCATACGGGCGTTTTTCTTGAATGCGCTCGCCGTGGATTTCACTTCGACGCGTCTCGCGTTGCGGCATCGCCGATGGCCGGCACATCGGTCATGCCGGCGAGCACCTCGGCCACGTGATAGACCTTGGTCGCGAAGCCCTCGCGCTTGATGCGACCGGCGATATTGAGAAGGCAACCGAGATCGCCGCCGAGCAGCGTCTCGGCGCCGCTGTCGACGACGTTGGCGACCTTGTTGGAAACCAGGTGCTCCGAGATCTTCGGATACTTGACGCAGAACGTGCCGCCGAATCCGCAGCAGACGTTGCTGTCGGCCATCTCCCTCAGCTCGAGACCGGAGACCTTGCCGAGCAGCGCGCGCGGCTGATGGTGGATGTCGAGCTCGCGCAGGCCGGAGCACGAATCGTGGTAGGTGACGCTTCCCTTATGCGCGACATCGAGCGCGTCGATGCCGAGCACGTCGTGGAGAAAGCTCACGATCTCGTAGCTTCGCTCGCCGAGGCGCGCGGCGCGGTTGCGCCATTCGACGTCGGTGGCGAACAGCCTTGGGTAGTGCTCCCTGATCATGCCGACACAGGAACCGGAGGGCGCCACCAGATAATCGTACGGCTCGAAGGCGGCGATGACCTGCCTGGCAATGTGCTGCGCGTCGGTGAAATCGCCGCTGTTGTAGGCCGGCTGGCCGCAGCAGGTCTGAAGCTCCGGCACCTCGACCCGGCAGCCGGCGTCCTCGAGCAGCTTGACGCTGGCGAAACCCACGTTGGGCCGCATGAGGTCGACGAGGCAGGTGACGAAGAGCCCCACCCCGATGGGGGGGCGTGCGCTCTGGGGGCGGGAATTGGCGTCGCTGGTCACGGTACTGCGGCCGACTCCGGAACGTGGCGCGCGCTATGCTATACCACACGGGGCCGGATCACATGCCCCGGCGCCGTCCAACGGTGTTTATGGGGTTGCCGGATACCGGTATCCTACTCGCCCTTTGCGGACCAGGCTCGAGGCACAGCATGTCGTCACGTCAGGCGTCAATCAAGCGCGATACACGGGAGACGCAGATCACCGTCTCGCTCGATCTCGATGGCGTCGGCAAAGGCCACTTCGAGACCGGCGTGCCGTTTCTCGAGCACATGCTCGACCAGGTGGCGCGCCACGGCCTGTTCGACCTGGACGTGCGCGCCAGCGGCGATCTCGCCGTCGACGCCCATCACACGGTGGAAGATACCGGCATCGTGCTCGGCCAGGCCTTCGCCGAAGCACTCGGCGACAAGCGCGGCATCGCCCGCTACGGGCACGCTTACGTGCCGCTCGACGAAGCGCTGTCGAGAGTCGTCATCGACTTCTCCGGCCGACCCGGCCTCGAGTACCGGGTCGAATACTCGCGTGCACGAATCGGTGACTTCGACGTGGACCTGGTGCGCGAGTTCTTCCAGGGCTTCGTCAATGCCGCCCGGGCGACGCTGCACATCGACAACCTGCACGGCATCAACTCCCACCACATCGCAGAGACGATCTTCAAGGCGTTCGGCCGCGCCGCGCGCATGGCCGTTGCCCTCGACGCGCGCGTCGGCGAAAGCGTGCCGTCAACGAAAGGCCGTCTCTGAGCGGGTCGGCGCCGATGCAGCGGATCGCCGTAGTCGACTACGGCATGGGAAACCTGCGTTCGGTGGCGAAAGCGCTGGATCGGGTTTGCTCGCACGACCAGCAAGTCCTGGTCACGTCCGATGCGGATGCCATCGCCAATGCCGAGCGCGTCGTATTCCCGGGCCAGGGCGCCATCCGCGATTGCATGCGCGAGCTCGCGCGGCTCTCGCTCGAGCCGGTGCTGCGCGCCTGCATCGATGCCAAGCCGTTCCTCGGAATCTGCCTCGGGCTGCAGGCGCTCATGGAGTCGAGCGAGGAGCACGCCGAGACCCGCGGTCTCGGCATACTCGCCGGCGAGGTGCGACGATTCCCCGCCGACATGCGCCATCCGGTGAGCGGCGAAAGGCTCAAGGTGCCCCACATGGGTTGGAACACCGTCGCTGCGACCCGCGACCATCCGCTCTGGCACGGCATCGCGCCGCAGGATCGTTTTTATTTCGTGCACAGCTACTACGTCGCGCCGAAGGACCAGGGCGTGGTGGCGGCGCGCACGCGATACGGCATCGAGTTCTGTTGCGCGGCGGCTTTCGGCAGCGCCTTTGCGGTGCAGTTCCATCCCGAGAAGAGCCAGCGTGCGGGGCTCGCGCTGCTGGCGAATTTCTGCCGATGGGATGGCCGTGCCTAGCTTGCCTCGCGCGGTCTCACCGCGCCCTCAGGCTCGCTCCCGCGCCACGGCGCGGTAGCCGATATCCGAACGGCAGTAGGCATCTTTCCAGGTGATGCTGCGTACCCGCTCGTAGGCCCGGGCCTGCGCTTCACCGGCGGTGGCGCCGAGCGCACACACGCACACGACGCGTCCGCCGTCGGTCACCACCTGGCCGTCCGATTGCGCGGTGCCCGCGTGAAACACCTTGGTGTCGGGATGCTCCTGGTCGAGTCCGTGTATGACGTCGCCGCGCGCGTAGGCACCCGGATAGCCCCCCGCGGTCATGACCACGCCGAGCGCGACCCTCGGGTCCCACTCGGCGTGCACGTCGGCCAGGGTGCCGTCGAGCGCCGCCTGGCAAACGGCCACCAGATCCGTGCGCATGCGCAACATGATCGGCTGAGTCTCCGGATCGCCGCCGCGGCAGTTGTACTCGAGCACTCGCGGCACACCGTCGTTGCCGATCATCACGCCGGCGTACAAAAAGCCGGTGTAGGGGTGACCCTCCTCGGCCATGCCGCGCACGGTGGGCTCGATGATCTCGGCCATGATGCGGGCGTGCATGGCGTCGTCGACCACCGGCGCCGGCGAATAGGCGCCCATGCCGCCGGTGTTCGGGCCGCGATCGCCGTCGTCACGGGCCTTGTGATCCTGACTCGTGGCCAGCGGCAGGATCGCGCCGCCACCGACGATGGCGATGAAGCTCGCTTCCTCGCCCTCGAGAAACTGCTCGACCACGATGCGGTGGCCTGCATCGCCGAAGCGATGCTCGGCGAGCATCTGATCCACCGCCGTGTTGGCCTCGTCGAGGCTGCCCGCGATGACGACGCCCTTGCCGGCGGCGAGCCCGTCGGCCTTGATCACCAACGGGGCGCCGCGCGAGGCGATGTACGCCTTGGCGGCGTCGGCGTCGGTGAAGCTCTGGTAATCCGCCGTCGGGATGCCGTGTCGAACCAGGAACGCCTTGGTGAAGGCCTTCGAGCCCTCGAGCTGTGCGGCGCCGGCGTCCGGACCGAAAATCGCCAGGCCCTGATCCTCGAACCGGTCGACGACACCCGCCACCAGCGGCGCTTCCGGGCCGACGATGGTGAGATCCACGGCCCGCTCGAGCGCGAGCGCCACCAGAGCGTCGATATCATCGGCGGCAACCGCGGCGTTCTCGACACCGGCCTCGCGCGCGGTGCCGGCATTACCCGGCGCCACCAGCACCTGCTCGACGCCTTCGCACTGGGCCGCTTTCCACGCCAGCGCGTGCTCGCGTCCACCACCGCCGATGATCAGGATCCTCATGCGCGCCTCCCGCAGCGACCCCAGCGACTAATGACGAAAATGCCGCATGCCGCCCGTGAACACCATCGCCATGCCGTGCTCGTCGGCGGCGGCGATGACCTCTTCGTCGCGCATCGAGCCGCCGGGCTCGATGACCGCCGTGATACCGACTTCGGCAGCTGCGTCGATACCGTCTCGGAACGGGAAGAAGGCGTCGGAGGCGAGCACCGCGCCTGCCACCTGCAGTCCCTCGTCGGCCGCCTTGATCGCGGCGATCTTGGCCGAGTACACGCGGCTCATCTGTCCCGCACCGACGCCGATGGTCATGCCGTCCTTGCAGTAGACGATGGCGTTCGATTTGACGAACTTGGCGACCTTCCACGCGAACTGCAGATCCTTGAGCTCGCTCGCCGTCGGCTTTCGTTTCGTAACCACTTTCAGGTCGGCCTCGGCGACCATGCCGATGTCACGATCCTGCACCAGCAGCCCGCCGCCCACCCGCTTGTAGTCGAACTCCGCGGGACGCGCGTCGCCCCAGCTGCCGCATGCAAGGACCCGCACGTCCTTCTTTGCGCGCAGGCACTCCATGGCCTGCTCCGAGACCGATGGCGCGATGATGACCTCGACGAACTGACGCTCGAGGATGTCGCTTGCGGTATCCGCATCGAGGGGTCGGTTGAAGGCGATGATGCCGCCGAAGGCAGAGGTCGGATCGGTGCGGTAGGCGCGGTCGTAAGCCGCATGGATGTCTTCGCCGAGTGCGACGCCGCAGGGATTGGCGTGCTTGACGATCACGCAGGCCGGCTCCTCGAAGCTCTTTACGCACTCCAGCGCGGCGTCGGTATCGGCGATGTTGTTGTACGACAGCGCCTTGCCATGCAGCTGCGTGGCCGTGCCGATGCACGCTTCCGCCGGCTGCGCTTCGGTGTAGAAAGCGGCACGCTGATGTGGATTCTCGCCGTAGCGAAGCTCGGAGTGCTTGTGAAACTGCAGATTGATGGTGCGCGGAAAGTCGCCGCGCACGTCATCCGCGCCGAGGCTTCCGAGATAGTTGGCGATGGCGCCGTCGTAACGGGCGGTGTGCTCGAATACCTTGGTGGCAAGATGGCGGCGTGTCGCGTCGCTGAGCCCCCCGCCGCTGGCCGCCAGCTCATCGGCAACGCGCGCATAGTCCGCGCTGTCGACCACCACCGTCACGTAACGGTGATTCTTGGCCGCCGCGCGCAGCATGGTGGGTCCGCCGATATCGATGTTCTCGATGGCGGTGGCCACGTCGCAGGTCGGGTCCGCCACGGTCTTTTCGAACGGATACAGGTTCACGACCAGCAGATCGATGGGTGCGATACCGTGCTCCTTCATGACCGCGTCGTCCTCGCCGCGGCGTCCGAGCAGCCCGCCGGCTATCTTCGGGTGCAGCGTCTTGACCCGGCCGTCCATGATCTCGGGGAATCCCGTGTACGCCGACACTTCGGTGACGGCGATACCCGCATCGACGAGCAGGCGGGCGGTTCCGCCGGTGGAGAGGATCTCTACCCCTGCGGCGGCCAGCTTACCGGCAAATTCGACGACACCGCTCTTGTCGGACACGCTGATCAGCGCGCGTTTGACCACTGACATGGAAACATTCTCCACCATCGAAGAGGAAATTTTCGCCGGCTGCGCCAGATGTGACCGGCAACCTGCGCGCCGCTCAGAGCAGCTTGTGCAGCCGTAGCTTTTTTCGAAGAGTGCTGCGGTTGATGCCGAGGATCTCCGATGCGCGGGTCTGATTTCCGTCGGTATAATCCATCACGCATCGCAGCAAAGGCACCTCGACTTCGCGCATCACCATTTCGAACAGTCCGGTGCATTCGTGGCCGTCGAGGACCGAAAAGTACTCTTCGACGGCATCGCCGACACATTCGCGCAGCGGCTGATTCTTGCGCTTCAGCTCGACGCGCAGCGCGCTCACTGCCTTCGGCGGCTTCCTGCTTTTCGCCGCGCTCACGCCGCGCGCTCCCATGGACGCGACGTCTGCGCGAGCGCATCGAAATAATCGCGCACCAGCGCGAGCTGCTCAGCGGCACACTCGACACGATTGACACGCTGCCAGAAGGCGGCCGCGCCCGGGCGGCCCCTGCAGTACCACGACAGGTGCTTGCGTGCGACGCGCACCCCGAGATACGGACCGTAGAGCGCATGAATCGCGCGCAGGTGCTCCACGAGCGTCGCGCCGACCTCCGCCGGACCCGGCGGGTCGAGCACCTCGCCGGTGCGCAAAAAATGATCGATTTCGCGGAATATCCACGGATTGCCCTGCGCCGCGCGGCCAATCATGAGACCATCCGCGCGGGTCCGGGAAAGAACCCGTTTCGCTTCCTGCGGCGTGCGCACATCCCCGTTGGCAATGACCGGTATCTGCACCGCCGCCTTGATGGCGGCGACGGTGTCGTGCTCTGCCGAGCCGCGGAACGCGCAGGCACGCGTACGACCGTGCACGGCGATGGCGGCAATGCCGTTGTCGACGGCGATGCGTGCAATGCTGACACCATTCTTTCTTTGCGGGTCCAGGCCGGTTCGAATTTTGAGCGTCACGGGCACGTCCACGGCAGCGGTCACTGCCGCGAGTATCCTGGACACCAGCGATTCGTCGCCGAGCAGCGCGGAGCCGGCGTGGTTGTTGCATACCTTTTTCGCGGGACAGCCCATGTTGACATCGATGAGCTGCGCGCCGTGATCCACATTGAAGCGCGCCGCATCGGCCATCTGCTCCGGCACTGCGCCGACGATCTGAACCGAGCGCGGCTCGCTCTCACCCGTGTGGTCACGGCGACGGCGGCTTTGCGCGGTATCGCGCAAACGCGCATCACTGGCAACCATCTCGGAGACCGCCAGGCCCGCGCCGAGTCTTCTACACAGTTGCCTGAAAGGACGGTCGGTGACCCCGGCCATCGGCGCAACGACTAACGCGCTTGCAAGAGAATAGCTTCCGATTCGCATTGTCCTTACGCGCTCGGCCCCTTCGCAGCTGAGTTGTTGTTGGAGAAGGAAAGGTGCTACCCCGGACGCGCGTATAGTATCGCCTCGGGCCTCGAGGGAAAAGAAAAAAGTCACCGCCTTCGCGCACTGCATCATTGCGCGCAAAACGCTCGCGCACCACGCCGATGCGCACATCGGGGCCGTGCGCAAAAGTTTTCAAAGACTTAGATTCATCGGCATGCGGCAGCGCGCGTGCCGCGCCCGAGTCAGAGAAACTGAAACTCGAAACTCACCGCCGCTTCCTCGGGTGCGAGCACGTCGAGCTCGACCTGGAACGGTGTTTGCGGGCGCAGTCGCGCACTCGCGGCCACCGGCCGACCCAGATACTCGGCGGGTTGAAACACGCGCGTGGCGATGGTCTGGCCGTTGACGTTGAACAAGGTGAACCGCACCCGCGGATAAGGCTGGCGGAATTTCGCCGCATTCGTGAGCGTCGCCTTGATCTGCAGCACACCCTCGTAACGGGGGTGAACGCGCACATCCCTGCTGACTACGCGGATCCGGGAAGGGTCGCGACGCTCGGGCAGCACGCAGCCGAAACGCTCACACAGTGACTCGATAGCGGCGCGAAACTGCGGATAACGCCGGGCGGCGTCTTCGGGCATGAAGAAGAAATACTGCAGCGCCAACAGCACGAGCAGCGCGAGCGCCGCGCTGCCGTAGGCGACGTTGCGGCGCCGGGCACTGGCTTTGGCGGCGCGCTCGGCCACATCCTCGCGCAGGACCGCCGGCAGCGTCGGGTCGACGGCCTGCTCGGCGGCGTCGAGCAGTGACACGCGCCGCGCCGTGTCCGTTGCTGCGGATTCCGTCGCCTGCTCGGCGCCCCCGCGGGCGTCTTGCTGCGTCGGCGCCGTTGCGGGCGCCTGCGGCATAGGCGCCGGCGTGTCGGCGCCGTCGTCGGGGGCGGGCTGTGTGCGCCCGTCGAGGCCGGCCGAGGCCCGCACCGCCTGCAGCGTCGAGCTCAGCTGCTCGGCGGCGCTGCGGGCTTCGGCGACCGGCGCGATGTCGGCGGCGATCTCCGTGTCGGCGGCGA
>JABAHO010000824.1_pt1 | contig 35864 bp, 34 predicted proteins | sample 7062071 | NCBI WGS metagenome assembly JABAHO01 (sample SAMN14534356, study PRJNA622989) | marine sediment metagenome | biome: marine biome [ENVO:00000428]; feature: marine pelagic biome [ENVO:01000023]; material: deep marine sediment [ENVO:00002113] | place: India: Gulf of Kutch | collected...
GCCCGCCATCATGTTCTCGGCGCAGGACCATCCCACGCGGCCGGAGATACGCACATTGGGGCCATCGATGAGACCGACGCCGAAATAGCCGAGGCTGCCCTCGAAGTAGAGCTGCAGGCGGTTGAGGATGCCGACACCGAGAGAGTGCTTGGCGCCGGGATTCTTCACCACGATGGTGCCATATCCCTGGCCCATGAGCTCTCGGATGTGCAGGTTGATGGACTTGCTGTCCATCTTTGCCGCGTCGAATTCCGTGCGCTTGTTGAAGTCGACGTCGAATGCGCCAGGGTAAGTGAAATTTTCCTCTTCCTCGGGCAAGAAGAACACCTGCTGGGTGCGACCGGCAAGCTGCTCCGTATGCATCCCCATGTCATAGGATGCGTGCTCGCGCTCTAGCTTTGCCATACTCGAACCTCCCCTTCGTACGGGTCGTAGGTGTCAATCTCGTGGGGAAAGATGCTTCTGATCGCGACTTCCTCCGACGCGAGCGCCACCAAGTCGTCGCTCTCATACAAGACCATGGGTTTGGCAGCCATGACATCCTTCGCCATGCCGAGCTTGTCGCCGGTCGCGACCACGTAGGTGAACACACCGTCGAGCTCGCTGATGGAGCACTGCATGGCGTCTTCGAGCTCCTCGCCGCGATCGATGGCATCGGCGAGATACACGGCGATGAGCTCGGAATCGCAGTTGGACATGAAGCGGTGGCCGCGTCGCTCGAGATCGCGCCGCTTGCTCCAATAGTTCGTCAGCTGGCCGTTGTGGACCACCGCGACGTCATTGAAGGGATACGCCCAGTAAGGGTGGGCCGAGCGAATGTCGACGTCGGATTCGGTCGCCATGCGCGTGTGCCCGATTGCATGCGTGCCCTGGAACTTATCGAGACGATACTGTGACGATACGCGTCCAGCATCGCCGAGGTCCTTGATGAGCTCGAGCGCGTGGCCCATCGAGAGAATTTCCGCACCCTCCACGTCCTCGATGTAGTCCGCGAGCCGCTTCATGTCGCCGTCGAAGCGGAAGATGTAGCGGTGCGCGTATTCGGTGATCTGCTCCTCGGACTCGATCTGCGCGCCCATCTCTATCATTCGATCGTCGACTTTCGCCTTACGCTGGTGCATCTGGTGATGGATCTCGAAGCCCCTGGCGACGTCTTCCTGCTCCGCGACCTTGAAACGCATGACGAATCTGTCCGTCATGGGATTTCCATAGAGCGCGAATCCGGTGGAATCCGGGCCGCGATGCCTGAGCGACTGCAGCATCGAGGTCAGCTCTTCGCCGATATTCGCGCTCTTGCCCCTGTGAATCAGTCCGGCAATTCCGCACATTAATGCGTACCTCCTCTCGAGCAGGTCCTACGGCAGACAATCGAGATAGGTCTTTAGGTCCCACTCGGTCACCGTATGGTTGAAACGCTCCCATTCGTCGCGCTTGTAGTGCATGAAGACCCGAAACATCTCGTCCGGCAATGCCGACCGGATGACCTCGTCTTCCTCGAGCTTGTCGAGCGCCTCGCCGAGCGACATGGGCAGCTTCTTCACCATCTTGCCCGCCTCCATGGCCTCGTAGATATTGCGCTCCTCAGGCTCGCCGGGATCGATGTCGTTGTCGATACCGTCCTCGAAGGCTTTCAACAACACGCTCGCCATCAGGTACGGATTGACCATGGAATCCACCGATCGGTACTCGAAACGACCCGGCGCCGAAATGCGCAATGCGCAGGTGCGGTTCTGGTAGCCCCAGTCGGCGAACACCGGCGCCCAGAAGCCGGTGTCCCACAGACGTCGGTAGGAATTGACGGTGGACGAGCCGATGGCCGTCAGCGCGCCGAGATGCTCCATCACGCCGCCTATGCACTGAAGGCCCACGGGACCCGGCTTGCGTGCGTCAATCTTTGGATCGGGCATAAACAGATTCTCGCCACCGCTGCGGTAGGAGAAAGTGTCTTCCATCCCGGGCAGCGGGCTCTGGTGAAGCGGGTTCAAATGGTCTTCACCCCCCGTCCAGAGCGACATGTTGTGGTGACACCCCGAAGCCGAAACGCCCATGAACGGCTTCGACATGAAGCAGGCGATGTAGCCCATCTCGCGAGCTACCTGCGCGCACACCTGACGATACGTGGTGAGTCGGTCGCAGGTCCTGAGCGCCTCGTCGAAGGTGAAATTTAGCTCCAGCTGCCCCGGTGCATCCTCGTGGTCGCCCTGAATCATGTCTAGACCCATAGCCTGGGAGTATTCGATGACCCGCATGAATGCCGGGCGCAACTCCTCGAACTGATCGATGTGATAACAGTTCGGCTTCGTAACACCGCCGGCCGGTCCACCATCATCGCCACGTTTTAGCCACATCATCTCCGGCTCGGTGCCGTGGCGCAGATGCATGCCGTTGTACTTTTTCTTGAAGGCATCGTGAATGATGCGCAGGTTCCCGCGGCAATCCGAGGTCAAATGACCTCCGGGATTTTCCTGCTCCTCGCGATTTCGGAAGCACGTGCAATAGACTCTGGCGACGCGCTTGTCCCAGGGAAGCTGACAAAAGGTCTCCGGATCGGGAATACCAACGAGCTCCGACGCCTCTGGACCATAGCCGATGTAGTGACCGTGACGATCGAGGAAAAGGTTGGCCGTCGAACCGTAGACCAGCTGGAATCCTCTCTCGGCAATGCGCTCCCAGTGATCCGCGGGAATGCCCTTACCGACGATTCGGCCGGTAACCGAGATGAATTGATAGTAGATATACGTGATGCCGAGCTCGTTGATTTTCTCGCGGACCTGCTTGACGAGATCGTCTCTTCCCGGTGCATTCACGTGGGCTTCCAGGTCGGTCATTTTCCTCTCCTCCTAGCGCCGATCGCTTGCATCGGCATTGTTCTGATTGTCGCGGGCTCGGTGTCCCGGCTGGTTTTTTTCAGCTCCAGGGAAACGGGCTGTTCGACACCGGGTGAAGCTTCCCCTCGGCGTATCTTGAGAAACGAAACGGTTTGAGCAATTCACTCTGCGTGCCGCAGATTTCCTCGGCGACCAGCTTGCCGACCCCGATCATCTTGTAGCCGTGGTTCGAATCCGCGATCACGTAGCAGTTCTCGCGGAACACATCGATCACAGGAAAGCTGTCGGGGGTGAACGCACCGATGCCGCCGGACGGCTCTTTCTTGTAATGCACGATCTTTCCGGAGAAACGTTTCTGGCAATGGGCCAGGGCCGAGCACCACATGTGGGCGAAGTGGTCATCGACGACGTAATCAGGTGATTCGGGTCCGTAAGGATCCACCTTGACGTCGTCGGGCGGCGTCGTGATCTTGTGCGGCGCCGCGCCGCCCTGGATACCGCCGAAATGAAAGTCGGGCTTGTAGTAGATGCCCCACATCTGATCGGTGATCAAGGATCCGTCCACATCCGACAGCAGCGGTGCATCGCTGTCGACATGAATGACGGGCGGGAAATTTCCGTCGTTGGTCTTCTGCAGCTCCGGGTCCACGCCGAGGGTGCCTTCCTGAAGCGACCAGAACACCCACATGGGAATGTCGTGGTGCATGGTGCCGTCGCTTCCCTTGATGCTCACGCTGCGAGGCAGCTCGAGCATCTCCCACATGCTCTTCGCCCACGGTCCCGCGGCTACGACCACATAGTCGCAGCCGATGCGTCCGCGCGTGGTCTCTACCGCCGTGATCGCGCCGCTGTTGTCTCCACTCTCGAATCCGGTGACGGCGATACCGGTGAGGATGCGCACCCCCTGCCCCTCCGCCTTGTTCGCGAGGCCGTAGAGGCTGCTCGTGTTGTTGGCATAGCCCCCCTGCTTCTCGTGCAGCACCGAGGTGATGCCCTGGGCCTGCCAGTCGTCGAAGATGCCCCGCATGTAATCCGCCGACGCCTTCACGCCTTCGATGAACACCGACTCGTAGCCGATATCCTTCTGCTGCGCGGCGATGCTCGCGACGTCCTCGCGCATGCACTCGGGGCTGATCTGCATGTAGCCCACCGGGTGATAGGCGTAGGCTCGTGGGTCGCTCTCCCATACGGAGACGCTGTGGGCCATGAGCTCGCGCATGGCGGGCTGGAAGTAATTGTTGCGCACCACGCCGCAGGCGATGCCCGACGCGCCCGCGGCGATGGCGGTCTTGTCGAGCACCAGGATGTCCTCGCCGCTGCCGCGACCGCTGCCCTTGAGCGCCTGGGCGAGGTGCATGGCAGTGCTGAGACCGTGAATGCCCGCGCCGACGACGACGAATCTGGCGTGCGTGGGAAGTGCCATCGATGTTTCCTTTTACTGGACCAAATTCAGGCCAAAAGCACTGGTGGCATCGCCTGAGGGCGGTTGCCTCCCGAGACCGCGCGACCCTCGCCGCGGCGTTTTTGTTGTTAACTCCAGTGGCGTAATCGACGCTTTTTCAGCGCCTCCAGGCGTGCGCGCTCGGCTTGCAGCCTGCCGACGGGAGGGGTTATATTCAACTCCGCTTGCGGACCAATTTCAAGCCTCACGTAGAAGCGCAATGGTCCAATTCGATACCATCGACGACGGACCCATCAGCAATGGCGAGTAACATTCAAGATGCCAGCGGCACTGCCGCGTCCCGCGTCGGGGCGGCGGCCCTGCGCTCCACTCCCACCGGCTCGGCGCGCATCGTCACGCAGCTGCGCCGCGCCATCCTCGACGGCGACTTCGGCTATCGCGAGCGGGTGCCGTCGGAGCGCGAGCTGGCGGCCGATTTCGGCGCCGCCCGGGGCACCGTGCGCACCGCGCTCAAGCAGCTCGAGGACATGAACCTGGTCATTCGCCGGCCCGGCAGCGGCACCTTCGTGCGTTACCGGGGCCACGCCGACGACGAGGACATTGCCGGGCAGACCTCGCCGCTCGAGCTGATCGAGGTGCGCCTGGTGGTGGAGCCATCGGTGGCGCGCCTGGCCGTGCTGCACGCCAATGCCCAGGACATCGAGCGTATGGAAGAGGCGCTGGTGCACGTGGAGGCCTGCAATGACGACCCGGAAATCTTCTCCCGTGCCGACGAGACGTTCCACCTGGCGCTGGCCGAAAGCACCCGTAATCCGCTGATGGTCTGGCTGTACCGCCACATCAACGACGTGCGCGGTCACGCCCAGTGGAGCATACGCAAGGACAAAATTCTGACCCCGGGCCGTATCGCCGACTACAACAAGCAGCACCGCGCCCTGTTCACGGCCATCCTCAGCCGCGACACGCAGGCGGCGGCGGATATCATGACCGGTCATCTGGAGAAGGCGCGCAGCGATCTGCTGGGGGCCAGCTGAGCGTCGGCAAGCGAGCGCCGGCTATCCGGATACCCCGCATGTCCGAAACGCCCACCTCGCGGCCACGTCTCCTGCAACCCGGTCTGCGGGCACTGCCTGCGGGCACCGAGCGCTACCGCGTGCGCGGGGGCGGTGCCGCGGTGTTTGCCATGGCCGCCGGCGACATTCTCGAGATCGTCGACCCGGAAGGCCGTCAACCGGGCGAGCTGACGATTTTCGGGCCCACCGGGATCAACGACAGTGGTCTGCTCGGCACGCGCGCGACCGGCCCCGCGTCCGCCATCAACCAGCTTCTCGCGAGCCAGGGAGAGGACGTCCGGTGCGTGACGGGCGCATTGAAGCGGCGCGGGATCGATGCGCGCGAGGCGCACGCGGTGCATCTTTTCGGCGCCGAGAGCCCCGCCGGCGAGCGCATCGCATTCACGGCCGAGCGGGAAGGTATCTGCGTCCTGGCGGCCCCCGGCGGGCCGATGCGCGTGGACGAGCAGAGCCCGCCGACGGATCTGATCGCTTTCGTGCGGCGCGCATCGCCATACGAATCACCCCCGCCGTTGCTGCCGGAGCCGCTCGCTGACCCGCGCCTCGATTTACGCGTGGATCGCTGCACGGCCCGGGCCTACGAGGTCAGGGCCGGCGAGTTCATCCAGATCATCGATGTCGAAGGCCGGGAATGCTCCGACCTGCAGGTGTTCACCGTTGCGGGGCTCGAACGGGGGATCGAGCGCTGTCTCGATGCCACCATCACGCGCACGCTGATGGGCGCCGCGTACCCCGGACCGGGGCTGTACTCGAAGTACTACGATGCGGACATGCAGCCGTTGCTGGAGCTGGTGCGCGACACCGTTGGACGCCATGACGCGTTCAATCTCGCCTGCTGCGCCAAGTACTACGACGACATGGGCTATCCCGGCCACGTGAATTGCACCGACAACTTCAACGCGGCTCTGGATCCCTTCGGCATCGCACCGCGTCGAGGCTGGGAGGCGATGAATTTCTTCTACAACACCAACCTCGACGAGAACAATCAAACCTACCTGGACGAGCCCTGGTCACGACCCGGCGACTACGTGCTCGTCAAGGCGCTCACTGACCTGGTATGCGTATCCTCGGCGTGTCCCGACGACATCGACGCAGCCAACGGATGGAATCCGACCGATATCCATGTGCGCGTGTATCCGGCCGAAAACACTTTCTCAAAGGCGGTTGCATACAGAATGACCACCGACGCTGATCCTGAGCTGACCCGCGAGACGGGTTTCCATCCGCGGACCTCGACGCTGACGCGCAACTTCACCGAGTACCGCGGCTACTGGCTGCCCACGTCGTTCACCAACCACGGCGCCATCGACGAGTACTGGGCCTGCAGGGAGCGGGCGATCATCACCGACCTGTCGCCGCTCAGAAAATTCGAGGTCCTGGGGCCCGACGCAGAGGAGCTGCTGCAGTGGGCGGTGACCCGGGACATGCGCCGCCTCTCCGTCGGCCAGGTGGTGTATACCGCCATGTGCTACGACACCGGCGGCATGATCGATGACGGCACGGTGATGCGGCTCGGAGCGGACAACTTCCGCTGGATCGGCGGCGACGACTACGGCGGGCTCTGGCTGCGCGAGCAGGCCCGCGAGCGTGGCCTGCGGGTGTGGGTGAAATCCGCTACCGAGCAGCTCCACAACGTGGCGGTGCAGGGACCGAAGAGTCGCGAGATTCTCGCGCAGGTGATCTGGACACCACCGGCGCAACCGTCCCTGGAAGAGCTCGGCTGGTTCCGCTTCAGCATCGGCCGCATCGGCGACTTCGACGGCATCCCCGTGGTCGTGTCGCGCACCGGCTACAGCGGCGAGCTGGGCTACGAGGTCTGGTGCCACCCGAGCGATGCGCCCGCCGTGTGGGACGCCGTCTGGGAGGCCGGCCGGCCACACGGCATCACGCCCCTGGGGCTCGAGGCGCTGGACATGCTGCGCATCGAGGCGGGGCTGATCTTCGCCGGCTACGAGTTCTGCGATCAGACCGACCCCTTCGAGGCCGGTATCGGATTCACGGTGCCGCTTAAGTCCAAGCAGGACGACTTCTCGGGCAGGGACGCGTTGCTCAAGCGCAAGGCGAATCCCCAGCGCATGCTGGTCGGACTCGAGCTCGAAGGCAACGAGCCTGGAGCGCACGGCGACTGCGTGCACGTGGGACGCAAGCAGGTCGGTGAAATCACAAGCGGCACCCGCTCGCCTATTCTCGGCAAGAACGTCGCCCTCGGCAGGCTCGCGGTGGAGTACGCGGACATCGGCACGGAGGTCGAGGTCGGAAAGATGGACGGCCATCAGAAGCGCATCCCCGCGCGAGTGGTGCGCTTCCCGTTCTACGATCCCGAGAAGACGCGGGTGCGTATGTAGGCGGGACCTGGCCGCGGCGCGCTCCGCGCGGGGTGCCGCGCTCGAAAGAGTACCGATGCGATCGAGCGTGAACGCGTCCTGCCCGGCGGTCTGTCAGAAAACGATGACGTTGCGTAACGCCTCGCCGCGGCTCACCGAGGCGAAAGCCTCGTTGATGTCCTCGAGGGCGTAGCGGCCCGTGATCAGCTCGTCGAGCTCGAGCTTTCCCCCCAGGTAGAGCCCGACGAGCTTGGGAATGTCTTCGCGGATTCTCGACGACCCCATCTTGCTGCCGAGAATGATCTGCTGGTTATCGGCGAGCGCCAGCGGCTCGAATCCGGCCACCTCGCCGCTCGCCGGCATGCCGACGAGCACCAGTGTGCCAGCCTTCCTGATGAGTGCCAGGCCTTGCTCGACAGCGGATATCGCGCCGACGGTGACGAACGCGTAGTCGGCGCCGCGTCCGCCGGTCAGGGAACGCACGGCCTCTGCAGGCGCCTCGCGGCTCGCATTGATGACGTGAGTAGCGCCGAAGCGCCGCGCGGCAGCGAGCTTCTCGTCGTAGACGTCGACGCCGATGACCTTCGCGCACTCGCTCAAGCGCGCGCCCTGAATGCTGTTAAGGCCCACGCCGCCGGTGCCGATGACGACGACGCTCGATCCGGCCTCGACGCGGGCGGTGTTGACCACCGCGCCGAGACCGGTGATGACGCCGCAGGCGAGCAACGAAGCGCTTTCGAAGGGTACCTCGCGCGCAATGGCGACCGCCTGGGACGAATCGACGACCACCTGCTCGGCGAAGGCGGCGGTTCGCAGACCCTGGATGATGCGCGCGCCGTCGCCGGCTCTCAGCGGTCCTTCGCGGCCGAGGGAAAACTCGCCCTCGCAGAGCACCTCGTCACCGCAAGCGCAGTAGAAGCAGCGGCCGCAGGAACGGACCAGCGTCACCACGACGTGATCGCCGACGCAGAATCCCTCGACGCCGTCACCGAGCTCCTCGACGACTCCGGAGGCTTCGTGGCCGTAAACCGCCGGCAGCTCGCCACCCCAGGCGCCATCCGCGTAGTGAATATCGCTGTGACAGATGGCGCAGGCCGCCACCCTGACGCGCATCTCGCCGGCTCGCGGTGAGGCGAGCTCGAGCTCCTCGATACCGAGGGGCTCGCCGAATTTCCTGCAAACCGCCGCCTTGATCCTCATCTGCCAAACCCCGACGCGGTGAAACGGCTACGCGAGAGAGTAACGGATGCGGGGGGAATCTTACGAGCCGGCGCCGGCCCGCTCGCGAATGAAATTTCCCAGCAGGCGGAACTCGCGTTCGCGCCCGCTGCCGCGCCGCCAGGCGAGCCCGATGTGGCGGTAGGCGTCATCGCGCATGGCATGCATCTCGACGCGCGTCCCGGCGAGTATCGACGAGCCCTGCGCCATCTCCGGCAGATAGGTAATGCCGAGATCCGCATCCACCATCTCGACCAGCGTCAGCAGGCTGCTGGCCGAGAAACGGCTGACCTTCTCGAGGTTGCGGATGCGGCAGGCCGAAATCGCGTGATCGCGCAGACAGTGGCCGTCCTCGAGAAGCAGCACGCTCTCGGCGTTGAGGCGGTTGAAGCGGTAGTTGGCGGGATCCACCAGCTCGGTGTCCGCCCGGCAGGCGAGCCGGAAGCGGTCCTTGAAAAGCCGCATGACCTGGACGTTGCGCATCTCGTAGGGAAGCGCGAGCAGAATGAGATCGAGCTCGCCCTCCAGAAGCTGCTCGTAGATGGCCTGCGTCTGCTCCTCGCGGAGCAGCAGCTCGAGCTGCGGGTAGGCGGCGCGCAGCGCCGGCAAGATCTTCGGCAGCAGGAAAGGCGCGATGGTCGGAATGATGCCGAGGCGCAGGGGCCCGGCCAGATCGTCGCGACTGCCCCGGGCCGTCTCCACCAGTCCCTCCAGGTCGCGAAGACACAGCCGCGCCTGCACGGCGACGTCGCGACCCAGCCGGGTCACGGTGACCTTGCGGTTGGTGCGATCCACCAGCTGTACCCCGAGCAGCGACTCGAGCTCGCGGATGGCCACGCTGAACGCCGACTGGGACACGAAGCAGGCCGCTGCGGCCTTGCCGAAATGCCCGTGCTGCTCGAGGGCGACGAAGTAGCGCAGCTGCCTGACGGTCGGAAGGCTCATCCCGCGGGGGACGGGCTTATATTCTGTTTTTTCTATCATAGTGAAAGAAATATACCATTTTATTAATTTATCGCCAGCCCCCATCATAGCGCTCACGGACATCGAGCAACGGAGGTCAGCCATGAGCATCGACATCGGAATCAACCAGCAGGACCGGCACGCTATCAGCGAGGGTCTCTCCCGGCTGCTCGCCGACAGCTACACGCTGTATCTCAAGACCCACAACTATCACTGGAACGTGACCGGGCCGCTGTTCAGCACGCTGCACACCATGTTCGAGGAGCAGTACACGGAGCTCGCCACCGCGGTGGACGAGATCGCCGAGCGCATCCGCGCCCTCGGATTCCCGGCACCGGGGTCCTACCGGCGCTTCGCCGAGCTGACGGCCATCGAGGAAGAGGTTGCCGTACCCGAGGCCCGCGAGATGATCCGTCAGCTGGTGATCGGTCAGGAGACCGTGGTGCGCACGGCGCGGGAAATCTTTCCCCTCGTCGAGCGCGTGAACGACGAGCCGACGGCGGACCTGCTTACCCAGCGCATGCAGATCCACGAGAAGAATGCCTGGATGCTGCGCTCCATGCTCGCAGACGACGCGAGCGCAGAGGCGGCGTGAGATTTTCAACCAACGTAATCAGTAACAGAGGAATCGAAAAAATGTTCGAGAATCGACAAGGTCAGCGCGTCCCGGAGTCGGTCTTCCGCACGCGGCGCGGTCACGAGTGGGTGGATATCAGCAGCGACGAGCTGTTCGGCGGCAAGACGGTGGTCGTCTTCTCCCTGCCGGGAGCCTTCACGCCGACCTGCTCTTCGTCCCATGTGCCACGCTACAATCAGCTGGCGCCGCGCTTCCGTGCCCACGGCGTCGACGAGATCGTGTGCATCTCCGTGAACGACGCGTTCGTGATGAACGAGTGGCAGAAATCCCAGAGGGCCGACGAGATCCGCTTCATCCCCGACGGTAACGGCGATTTCACCAGAGGCATGGGGATGCTCGTTGACAAGGAGCAGCTCGGCTTCGGAAAGCGCTCCTGGCGTTATTCGATGCTGGTGAAAGACGGCGTCATCGAGAAGATGTTCGTCGAGCCCGAGGTGCCGGGGGATCCCTTCGAGGTGTCCGACGCCGATACCATGCTCGCGTACATCGCGCCTAACGCCGACAAGCCTCTCAGTGTGACGGTGATGTCGAGAGACGGATGCCCGTTCTGTGTGCGCGCGAAGGAAGCCCTGCGCAATGCCGGCATCGACTTCGAGGAGCTGGTGCTCAATCGAGATTACACGGACCGGACGCTGCGTGCCGTCGCAGGAAGCGCGAGCGTGCCGCAGGTGTTCGTCAACGGCGAGTACGTCGGGGATTCCGAAGCGCTCGAGGCATGGTTATCTCGCAGCAAAGCCGCGTGAGCGTAATCGCCCGCAGGTCGGGTCGCGGAGCCTCGCGTTCCGCGGCCCGGTCTAGGGCACCGGCGAGAGGGTGAAGACGCCGGCGTGCCCTGCACCCGGTGAGACCGTGAACAGGGCCGTTTCCGGTGTATAGGGGTTACTGATACCGACGAAGCTCACGCGATCGCTGCGCAATTCCAGATAGTTGACGAGCCTGCCACCGCGAAGAAAAACGATTACGATGAGTCGATCGGCGGCGATCAGCGCTTCGCGCGTTTTCTGCGACCAGTCCCATCCGAACGGGCAGTCGGCGGTCGAGCCAGCGGGCTTGTAGTCGACGAGAATCTCGGCGCGATCCCACTCGAAATCGATAATGCGCGACAGTCGCACAGGTCCTGGAGAGGTGCCGTCGGCGCTCGCGGCGACGGCCGCTTCCAGCCGCTCGCGCAGCTCGGCGTGGCCGCGGCAGCTCTGATAGGTGGTGATGAAGTGATAGCCGAGACCGATGGCAATCACCGCCGATGCNNGAGCGACTCCTTCAGATTGAGCACGGCTGTGAACAAAAAGCCCCCCGCCGGCGCAGCGCACCGGCGGGGGGCTCGTTGGCCGATCGCCCTATGGGTTTTCCGCCGATTCGTTGCTGACGATCTTTCTCAACGATTCAGCGCTGCCGAAGCGCCTTTTCTCCTCTTCATACGTTGCGTTCTCGCGCTTCGTCTGCAGCACGTGCCACCAGATCCAGAACGCCAGGCCGAGAATGAACCAGAGCATCTCCGAGCCGACGAATGGATATATCGGGCCGATGTCAGTGATGGTGCCGGCCCAGTTTTCGAAGTTACCCGTAGACATGTCTGTTCCTCCTCAATCTGCGCCCGCGCCACCAGCGATGGCGTCGCGTTCCGCGTTGATGATGCCCTGCTCGTCGGCGAAGCGCTCGGCGTTGGCGCCGCAGTCGAGACCCGCGAGCTCCACCTCCTTCGGGATGCGCAGCATGCCGGCGCCGTTCAGGATCTTCGCTGTCACCCAGCCCGGCAGCAGCCCCAGCACGCCGAACATGATCACCGCGCCGATGAACTGACCCCACGGAGAGATAGTGGCGAAGGAGGTGTCCGGCGAGGACGGGTACCCCCACAGGAAGAATCCGGCGATGAACACGCCGAAGAATCCCGCGTACCCGTGCACCGCCACCGCGCCGACGGCGTCGTCGATCTTGAACTTGCGCTCGACCCAGTAGTGCATCTTGTACATGAAGATGACACCGGCTGCGGCGATGAACATCGACTGGAGCGGGTGATACAGATCGTTGCCCGCGGAAGCCGCGATGACACCGGCGAGACCCGAAGAGTAGGTCCAGAAGGNNGTCCCACATGGGCACGTTGCAGGCCACGTAGAAGCCCCAGAAGCCCGTGTAGATCAGGAACAGCCCGATGGTCACCAGCCAGGGGTTGCGCGGATGGATGTTGCGCGGCGTGCCGTCGGCGGCGAACTTGCCGATGCGCGGGCCCAGCACCGCCAGCACGCCGAGGGCGTAGCCGCCGGCGATGGCGTGGATCACGCCGGATGCGTAGGCATCGTGATAGCCGAGCTTCTGCACCATCCAGCCCGCCGAGTGCCAGCCCCAGGCGGCGTCGATGATCCACCACACCGAGCCGATGCCGACGGCGAGGATCCAGAAGCCCGTCGACTTGATGCGCTCGATCACCGAGCCGGAGACGATGGAGGCGGCCGTCCACGAGAACAGCAGGAACGCCGCCCAGAAGACGCCGTTGATGCGCGCCCAGCCGGCGGTATCGTCGGCGGTCAACGCTTCGGTCGCGGGCGCTCCGCCCATGTGCGGTCCCATGAGCTCGCTCCACGCTACCGCCCACGGAGCCGACTCGAGACCACCGGTGATTCCCGGACCGTTCGGGAAGGCGAAGTAGATCCACCAGCCGAAGAAGAAGAACGTGATGGTCACCAGCGGGATCAGCATGGTGTTCTTCATCAGCGTGTGCATGTGGTTCTTGTGCCGCGAGGCACCGACCTCGTACATGCAGAAGCCGACGTGGATGAAGAACATGATCACCACCGTCAACCAGTAGTAGAACTCGGTAAAGAGTATGCCGAGTGCGGTTAGTTCATTGTCCATTCTCTACCTCCCCTCCGGTAGCTGATTGGTGAGATCGCCTCCCCGACCAGTCCCCCTGGCCAAATGGGCAGGCATGCTTCAGCGGATTACCGAGACGCGCAATGAGCGGCTCGAGCTGTCGGCTCGAGCTATCGTGTGTCGCCGCGGGAAATCCGAAACCTGAAGACAGAGGAGCAATGCAACGCGAGATCCGCGGATCGGCAGCAACGAGGGGATCTCTCTAGCCCCCGCATCGACGTAATCCCCCGACGCGATGTTGCCGCGGTTCCCATCTTCCCCCGAAGTTCCTCCCCGACGACCCGCGTGCAACGCGAGCCGCCGCGCGATTAATATACTGGAATTCCTTTCCCAATGTGCAACAAATATTCAACGCACGACACCACCGGATCGTCGCCAATGGCTCCCAAGTCTCTGAAAAAAAAGCCCGCGGGCAGGGCCCGGGCGCCCGCGTCGCGCCGTGTCCAGGATGCGACGCCGGCGAATCAGCTCGAGATCGCCATCGGCCAGCAGGTGCGCGCCTTCCGCAAGCAGCTGCACATGACGGTGGCGGAGGTTGCCGGCCAGGCGCACCTCTCGCCCGGCATGCTGTCGAAGATCGAGAATGGGCTCACGTCACCGTCGCTGGCAACGCTGAAGGCGCTTTCGGCCGCGCTCAACGTCCCGGTCACGGCGTTCTTCCGCAAATACGAGGAGGAGCGCGACGCGACCTTCGTCAAGGCGGGCCAGGGTCTGAACATCGAGCGCCGCGGCACCCGCGCCGGACACCAGTACCAGCTGCTCGGACACACCGTGGGCAAGCAGGTCTTCGTCGAGCCCTATCTCATATCGCTCAGCGAGGAATCCGACGTCTTTCCCCTGTTTCAACACGATGGGGTCGAGTTCATCTACATGCTCGCCGGCGAGGTCGTCTACCGCCACGCCAGTGAGACCTACCGGCTGACGCCGGGCGATTCGCTGTTCTTCGACGCCGACGCCCCCCACGGCCCCGAGGAGCTGGTGAAGCTGCCGATTCGCTTCCTGGCCGTCATCGTCGAGCCCCGCGGCCCCGAGTCGTGAGGGCCGTCATTCCTCAGAGTAAATTTTTTCTCTTCTGGGTTGATCGGGGCGGGCCGCGGTATTACGCTCAACGGGCTCGCGGGTGCGGCCACGCCGCGACGGCCGGAACCCCCGCCGAGGAGGCAGCATGTGTGGAATAGCCGGAATCATGTACAAGACCAGGGACAGCCAGGGTAACACCGGGCAGGCGCTCATCGACATGCTCGACGGCTGCCAGCACCGGGGACCCGACTCCACGGGCTTCGCCCTCTACGGCGCGGCCGTCGAGGATCGCCTGCGTCTGCGCTTCTTCGTCGGCGAAGGCGACGAGGCCGAAGACGCCGTCGAGCGTATCAAGGCGCGCTTTGTCGAGCACGGCGCAGCGCTCGTCGAGGAGGAGCGGATCGGCAACAACTACCGCTGCACCGTGAGCTACACCGGCGACATCCAGACATTCGCCTACGCCATGGAGCATGCCGCCAAGGTCATCTCCATCGGCTCGAGCCTCGAGATCGTCAAAGACGTGGGCGGCGCCCACGACGTCGACGATCGCTATCACGTGCACGCGTTCCGCGGCAGCCACGGTCTCGGTCACGTGCGCCTGGCCACCGAATCCGACGTCAAGCCCGAGGCGTCGCATCCCTTCTGGGCCACCGGCTTCGCCGATGTCGCCATCGTCCACAACGGCCAGATCACCAACTACTGGAAGATGCGCCGGCGCCTCGAGCAGCGCGGCTTCGAGTTCACCACCGACAACGACAGCGAGCTCATCGCCGTCTACCTGGCCGACAAGATGTCCCAGGGCATCTCGCTCAAGGATGCGCTCTCGACATCCATCGACGACCTCGACGGCACGTTCTCCTTTCTCGTCTCCACCAAGGACGAGATCGGCTACGCCAAGGATCGCCTCGCCGCCAAGCCGATGATCATGTACGAGACCGACGATCTCATCGCCGTCGCCTCCGAAGAAGTATCGCTGAACCGTCTGTTCCCGGGACAGGCGCTCAGCACCATGGAGCCGCCGCCGGGAACCTTCAACACGTGGTCACGATCGATCTAGCCAGGATCCCGGTACGCGAGGCCAACGAGCGCATCCGCGAGTGCGGAGCCGCGGGTGAGGACGTCACCGTCCTCAATCCCGACGCGCGCCATCACATCGGCGTAGGGCTCACCGACGCAATCAACGTGCACATTCGCGGCTCGGCGGGCTACTTCTGCGCGGGACTCACCGATCGCGCGCGCTTCGAGGTCGACAACAACGTCGGCTGGGGCCTCGGCGACAACATGTACAGCGGCTCGGTGGTGGTGCGCGGCAACGCCGGCGCCATCGCCGGCGTCGGCATTCGCGGCGCCGAGCTGGTCGTCCACGGCAACATCGGCTCGCGCGCCGGCCAGGTCATGAAGGAAGGCACCCTGCTCTGCGCCGGCAATGCCAACTTCATGGCCGGCTACATGATGTACGGCGGGCGCATCATCATCCTCGGCAACTCCGGCGAGCGCGTCGGCGAGGACATGACCGGCGGCACCATCTACATTGCCGGGGACGTCCAGTCCCTCGGCTCCGATGCCGAAGAGGCCGGTCTCGACGGCGACGAGCAGGATTCGATTCTCGAGTTCCTGGATCGTTACGAGCTGCGCCACCGCGGCACGTTCAAAAAGATCGTCAATGCGGGAAAGAAGCTGCGCTATGGCAGCGCCGAGAAGCAGATGCGCAGCATCCCTTTTTTCAGCTTCTCGGGGAAATCCCAGTACTGGAACGCCAAAGTCCAGGAAGACATTCACATCAAATCCCAGAGCGGCCGCTATCGCATCCGCGGCTACGGCGGCGCGCGGCCCCTGCCGCATCTCTCGGACCTGGCCTTCAAGAAAGATCTTTCCGAGGCGGGACGCGATCCGGATGTGGTGTCCAAGGTACGTATGTATACCGAGATCGGCGGCTTGAAAGGAGCGCAGCCCCTGAAGCTCAGCATGCCGGTGATGATCGCGCCCATGAGCTACGGCGCGCTCAGCCGCTCCACCAAGCAGGCCGTCGCCATGGCATCGGCGATGTCGAAGATCGCCGAGAACACCGGCGAGGGCGGCATGAGCGACGCCCAGCGCGACGCCGCCGAGCAGCTCATCTTCCAGTGCCTGGGCGGGCGGCTCGGCTGGAACATCCACGACATGAAGCGCGCCGACGGCCTCGAGATCTACATCTCCCAGGGCGCCAAGCCCGGTCTCGGCGGCCAGCTGATGGCGAAGAAGGTCACCAAGGAGCTCGCCGAGATCCGCGGCATCCCGGCGGGCATCGACCTGCGCTCGCCGTCACGGCATCCGGACATCCTCGGCGCCGACGATCTGGTCATCAAGATCGAGGAGTTCCGCGAGGCCACGGGCTACCGGCTGCCGGTGAGCGTCAAGCTCGGCGCCGGACGCGTGCGCGACGACATCAAGATCGCGGTCAAGGACGGCTTCGACTTCGTCGAGCTCGACGGCATGCAGGGCTCGACCGGCGCCGGCAGCGCCGAGGTCATCGATTACGTCGGCATCCCGACGCTTCCAGCGATTATGGAGGCGCTCGATGCCCTCAACGAGATCGGGCGCCGCGACGACATCCAGATCGTGCTGATGGGCGGCCTGCGCGACGGCATCGACGCCGTCAAGGCGCTTTGTCTCGGCGCCGACGCCGCCGCCTTCGGCACCTCGGTGATCATCGCCGGCGGCTGCATCGCCTGCATGCAGTGTCACGTGGGCCAGTGCGTCACCGGCATCGCGACCCAGGACCCGGAGCACGAGAAGCGCTACAAGCCGAGCGTCGAAGCGGAGAACATTCACCGGTTCCTGGAAAGCGTGCGCTGGCAGATCGCCGCCATCACCGAAGGGCTCGGTTACGACGACGTGCGCGAGCTCAACCGCGACGATCTCGTGGCGCTGACGCCCGAAGCCGCCGCCATCACGCGCCTGCCCTACGCCCCGCAATACCGCGGTCGCAACCCGGAGCTTTCGGTGCAGGTGGGCTGAGATGGGCGTCTACGACATCAACCGCATCCTCGTGCCACCGGCGCCGGGGGAGTACAGGGACGACACCGCCGATGCCCACTACGTGCCGGCGCCCTGTCAGGTGGCCTGCCCGGTGGGCACCGACGCGCCCTCCTACCTCGCCTACATCTGGGAAGGCAAGTTCGAGGAGGCCTTCGAGGCCATCACCGCCACCAATCCGTTCAGCTCCATCTGCGGGCGCGTGTGCGACGCCCCCTGCGAGCCTGCCTGCCGGCGCGAGTCCGCCGACGGCGCCGTGCAGATCCGCAATCTGAAGCGATTCGTCATGGATAAGGTCGGGCACCGCTACGATCCGCCCGCCGTGCCTGTCAGCAAGTCGCAGAGCGTCGGCATCGTCGGCGCCGGGCCGGCCGGCCTGGTCGCCGCCCACGACCTCTGCGTCGCGGGCTACGCCGTCGACGTCTACGAGATGACCGACCGCCCCGGCGGCATGATGGTGTGGGGCATCCCCGCCTTCCGCCTGCCGCCCGGCATCATCGAGGAAGACATCGAACGTCTCGAGCAGCGCTGCCCGGGTCTCAGCATGCATTACAACACCGCGCTCGGCCGCGACGTGAGCCTCGACGAGCTCAAGGAACGACACGATGCCGTGCTGCTCACCATCGGCTCCTGGTGGGGCAAGCCCATGCGCATCCCCGGCGAGGGCGACGCGCGCGTCGTCGACGGCGTCGGCTTCCTGCGCCGGGTGAACGCGGGTGAGCGGCCGGAGCTTCCGCAGACCGTGGCCGTCATCGGTGGCGGCGACGTCGCCATGGACGCATGCCGGGTCGCCAAGCGCCTGCCCGGCTGCAAGCACGTCAAGGTGATCTACCGCCGCGGGCCCGAGGACATCCCCGCGCGGCGCATCGAGCTCGAAGGCGCCATCAAGGAGGGCATCGAGTTCGTCTACAACACCCAGCAGGTGTCGGTGAATCCGAAAGGAAACGGCCTCGAGCTGCGCTGCGTGCGCACCGAGCCGGGCCCGGCCGACGCGGACGGCCGGCGCCGCCCGGTGGTGGTGAAAGACAGCGAGCACGGCATCGACTGCGGCATGGTCATCGCTGCGGTCGGCCAGCAGGCCGAATGCGACGAGCTCGAGCGGCGCGGCATGATGGGACCCGATCGGGTGCACGCCGACTTCGCCGGCATGCGCACCGACGACGATAAGGTATTCGCGGCCGGCGACGGCGCATTCGGCGGATCCACCATTGTCATGGCCATGAGTCACGGGCAGCGCGCGGCATACTACATCGAGGCTTTTCTCGAAGGCCGCGACGACCCGATGCCCTATCGCACGCCCTATCGCACCCGGCGCGTGCCGGTGGCCCAGGATCTGATGTGGGAGAGGCTCGCGAAGCAGGAACCGGAGTTCTTCGGTCTCGGCAAGAAGCCCATCGAGTTTCCGGAAATCGAATCCACCTACGACGAGCAGACCGCGCGAAGGGAGGCGGCCCGCTGCTACCGCTGCGACGCAGAGACGGGATCCGCGGACTACTCCGTGCACCACCGCGAAGATCTGTTCTCCATGGCGCGCACAAACGTCATCGACCACGCCAAGCACAAGGCAATGCTGAGCCGCCGCCTTCGGCTGCGCGACAACCCGTTTCCCGACGGCCGGGCGCCGAGCCTGGACGATCTCGTGTTCCTGCCGGCGAATCTGTCGCGCCTGGTGATCGACCCGTATCGGGAGGCGTGCAGGATCGACACCGATCTGGGCGGCCGACTGAATCTCGAGCTGCCTTATCTGGCAACCGGCTTCGACGATGCGCCCGAGGAAGTGCGCGCAGGCGTCGCCGAAGGGTTACGCGCGCTCGGATGCGGCTACGTGGGTCGGCGCCCCATCGACGATGCGCTGCCCTGGCTTCAGCTGATCGTGGCCGGCGAGTCGGAGCCGAGCCCCGAAGCAAAGGCGCTGCTGCACGTGCAGCGATCGGAACCGAGCCCGCCGTATGCGGCGCGGCTGCGCGACGATCAGCTGCTCGGCATGGTGGTCTCTTCGAGCGCTTTCCTCGAGCAGAGCATCGTGCACGCCCTGGATCACGATTTCGACCTGCTGCTGCTCGACGCCACCGCCGGCATCGAAAGCGGATGGTCGGAGCTGCGCGGTGCTCCCAGTCCGGAGGTGCTTCGCGACGCCATCGCGATTCTGCGACGCCTCAACCGCGAAGAGGCGATCGATCTGGTGTACTTCGGCGGCGTGCGCTCGGGCACCGACTCGGCAAAGCTGATGGCCCTCGGCGCAAAGGCAGTGATTCTGGGTATGGCCCTCGGCCTTGCTGCGGGTGGCTACATCTCCGAGGAGACGTCGCTGGAGTTCACATCGGACTGGAGCGATGAAGAGCGCGCGCGCGCAATCGTCAACATTGTCACGGCGAGCGCGGGCGAGGCCTCGATGATGGCGCGCTGCACCGGCAAGACCAATCTGCACAACCTCGAGCCCGAGGATCTGCGCGCCGTTACCCTCGCGACCGCTACGGCCACGGGCGTGCCGCTTGCCGGCACGCGCCCGGCTTAGGGGCCCGGACTGCGTTCGGAATCTGACGACACCCGTGTTCTGCGACCATTCCAGGACCGGGTCTGACAATCACGCGAAATTGTGCGATCGTCGCACCTGACTCCGTAACGACAACAATCGAGGCGCAGGCCTCGACTTCAAGGGAGGTTAGTCATGGCCGTTGATCTCGAAAAGGTCGCGAAATCCGAGGGGATTAAATATTTTCTCATCAGCTTCGTGGATCTGTTCGGCGTTCTGCGCTCGAAGCTGGTCCCGGCGCGCGCCATCGCGCAGATGCAGCAGGACGGCGCCGGATTCGCGGGATTCGCCGCGTGGCTGGACATGACGCCCGCGGATCCCGACATGTTCTCGATCCCCGACCCGGACAGCCTCATCCAGTTGCCGTGGAAGCCCGAGGTGGCGTGGCTGGCGGGCGACCTGTGGATGGGCGGCAAGGCCGTGGAAGCATCGCCCCGCGTGGCGCTCAAGCGCCAGCTGGAAAAGGCCGCCGCCCAGGACCTGTACATGAAGTCGGGCGTCGAGTGCGAGTATTTCCTGGTCAATCTCGACGGAACCGCCATATCCGACGAGCGCGACATCCAGGAGAAGCCCTGCTACGACCAGGCGGCGCTCATGCGCCGCTACGACGTCATCAGCGAGATCTGCGACTGCATGATCGAGCTCGGCTGGGGCCCCTATCAGAACGATCACGAGGACGCCAACGGCCAGTTCGAGATGAACTGGGACTACGACGACGCGCTGGTGACCGCCGACCGTCACGTGTTCTTCAAGTACATGGTGAAATCGATTGCCGAGAAGCACGGATTGCGGGCGACCTTCATGCCGAAGCCTTTCCCGCATCTCACGGGTAACGGCTGCCACGCCCATGTGTCGGTATGGGACAAGTCGGGAAGCACGAACAAGTTCTCGGACGCGCGCGACGAGATGGGGCTCTCGAAGCTTGCTTATCAGTTCCTCGGCGGCATCATTCACAGCGCCGATTCCCTGGCGGCGATTTTCAATCCCGCCGTCAACAGCTACAAGCGCATCGACGCCACCGTGACCCTGTCCGGCGCCACCTGGTCGCCCAATGCCATCAGCTACTCGGGCAACAACCGCACCCACATGGTGCGTATCCCGGATCCGGGCCGCTTCGAGCTGCGCCTGATGGACGGCGCCGCCAATCCCTATCTGCTGCAGGCCGGCGTGCTGGCTGCCGGGCTCGACGGTATCGCCAACGAGCGTGACCCCGGCGAACGGCTCGACATCAACATGTATACGGAGGGACACAAGCTGCGCCGCATCCGCCGCCTGCCGCTCAACATGCTCGATGCCGTGCGTCTTTTCGACAAGAGCAAGGTGCTGCGCGAAGCCCTTGGCGACGAGCTCGTGAGCAGCTACGTGAAGCTCAAGCTGCAGGAATGGAAGAGCTATGCAACGACCATCACGCAGTGGGAGCGGGATCATACGCTCGACGCTTGAGCACGGCCGACGCTCTTTCGAGGACACAACGCTGCCGGTGCGGGCCGTACTGGTTTTTTTTCTGCTCGCACAGGTTGCCGGTTGCGGGACCGTATACGTCAACAAGGAAGACCGCAAACCCCGGTATCTGAAGGAGACCGAGTTCGTCTCTGGCCGCAACGTGGAAATGACCTATCGGCGTCTCTACAAGATGCTCTACCGATGCACCAGCGGCTACTACCGAATCCAGGGTGACTACGACCTGGGCAAGAGCCACGCGGAGATCTCCGTCGACACGGGGGTGGGCTTTCAGAACGACGCTTTTCTCGCGGACTCCCACGTGATGCGCGTCGACATCGACGCCCAGGGACTCGACAAAAGCCGCGTCCGGATCAGACAGACGAGCCGACAGGGCGCGCCCTACGCGGGCGCCATGGCGAGCTGGGTGAACGAAGGCAGTGACGACTGCGCGGCCGGCTCCTAGCGGCGGGCCGCGCCGGCAAGCTAGCGGGACGGCTTGCGCTTGCCGTTCGAAGGTGGGGCAGCGCCTTTTGCCTCTCTGCCGAGTTTATTGAGCTTCGACTGCAGCTGCTCGATGGTCTGCATGTTCTCACCGTAAGCCCTCACCAGCTGCCGGGTGAGGTCCGCCAGCCCCTTGATGGCGATGGTGAGATCGTCCTTTCGGGCATTGACCAGGTCGATCTGCATGAGAACGAGGCCGGCCACGTCCTCCGGGCGCGAGACGACCCGTGGTTGCTGTCCGGCGGCCGCCTGCTGCGCGGCAGCGCCCGGGGGGGGCGTCGCCCTGTTCCCGGAGGCCGGGACCTCCGCAGGTTTTGAGGCCGAATCCTGTGTGCCTTTGGTCATGACTTGAGCATCCTTCGGTGGTTGGGCCAAGAAACGCGCAGATCGCGCCGCTTCAATACCTCATTTATCGGACGATTCCCTTGGGAGTTTAGTCGGCCGGCGCCCGACGGGTCCGATGCCGGGCGCCCGGGCGGCCGATGGCCCCGCTGCCGGCCGGGATCCCGGCCCGGGTTGGGGGCCAAGCGGGAAGATCTCCCACAACGTGACCGGGTCGTCAGTTTTCACGCGCCTGGCACGCCGATTGTCACAGCTGCGCGAGGGGAGATGTTTAAGGAATTCCCAATCCGGCCGATATCCCTTTTAGGAATTTAGTTAACCGCCCGAGGGGTGAGCCATGGCTTACGCGATCCCCAAGCTACCCGCTTCCGATGAGAAGCCCCCGCCCCATGGGGACGCCGCCGAGGAGCAGAATCCCGAGCTCCGGCATGTCGCCTGGCTGCAGCTGCATCCGAGAAGGCGGGGTATCGACCCCTATCGCTACCTTCTGCTGATGCGCTTCGCGCTGCTCAATCTGTTCGGCTTCGGTCTCCTCGGGGCGGCCTATGCCCACGGACTGGTCAACCAGGCGCTGGTCGCCGACCGAACCTATCTGTCGCTGGTCATCATGCTGGTATTCCTCGTCGGGCTGGGACTCTCGGCCTGGAAGGTCTGGCAGACCAGCTACGAGCTGAACAGCGTGCGCGACTTCGAGGCAGGCGTCGATTCGCCCGCGGCCCGTTACCTGGCCCCCATGGTCGACGGCGACGCCGACAGTCGCGCCAACCTGGTCGGCGCGCTGCGCATGAAGATTGCCCACCGTACTGCGGTGGTTCGCCACATCGCCAACAGCCTCGTTCTGCTCGGACTGATCGGCACCGTGGTCGGTTTCATCATCGCGCTGGGCGGTGTCGACCCGGAGCACGCATCCGACGTCAAGGCCATTGCGCCGATGGTATCGACGCTGATTCAGGGCATGTCGACAGCCCTTTACACGACGCTCATCGGTGCCGTCCTCAATGTGTGGCTGATGGCGAATCACCAGGTCCTCGCCGGCGGCACGGTAAAGCTCATCACAGCGCTCGTCGAGCTTGCGGAGATTCATGCGCGAGATTGATCTATTCGATGACGAGAGCGGCGCGACGGTGTTTCGCGACGTGATCATGCTGGCGCTCGCCGGCTTCGTCATGATCGTCATGCTGCTCCTTCCGCATATCAATCCGCGTGCGGCTGACGAGCAGGAAACCCGCAGTCCAGGAAACGTCATCGTCGAGCTGCGCTGGCCCGATCATATCGATGCCGACGTGGATCTGTGGGTCGAAGGCCCGGGCGACAGGCCTGTAGGTTACTCCAACAAGGATGGCACGGTGTTCAACCTGCTGCGCGATGACCTCGGTCGCGACTCCGATCTCACCAATCTCAACTACGAGTTCTCTTATAGCCGCGGCGTCCCTGCGGGCGAGTACACGGTTAACGTTCATCTTTACCGTAACACCGGTCATCACTACCCGATACCGGCAACCATCGCGGTGAGCGTAAAGGGCACGAAGGACGCATCGTCACGGCGCCTGCTCAATACCAGGCTCGACCTGTTGCACGAGGGACAGGAAACGACGGTTTTTCGTTTCAAGCTCGATGAAGATGGCGATCTGATTGCAGGAAGCGTTCACGATCTGCCGCGGCCGCTTCGCAGCAAGGCGAGGCTGTGACTGAGCTCTTTCACCTTTTTGCTGCCTCATCTGCGCTGGCCGCGATGCTCGCAGCGATCACCATATGGTCGCACCGCAGAGTGCTGGCCAAGGTCGCGGCCCTGCTCGCGACGGCGTTGTTCATTCCGGCGATTTATCTGGGCTATGCGGATTTATTGAGCCGTCCCAAACCCACGAGTCTCGAGTGGTGGCACCGGGAGGTTTCGGAAGTGACGGTCCTCGGCTCGAGCCTGCGCGAGGGCGAGGCCATTTACCTGTGGGTCGAGCTGCCCGACACCGACGAGCCGCGCGCCTACCGGCTGCCCTGGATGCACGAGCTCGCCAAGCAGCTCCACGGCGCCGAGCGCGACGCCGAGGCCAGAGGAACGAAGGTGCTGATGCGCCTGCCCTTCACGGATCGCACCGATGACCTGGAACCCGTGTTCTACGCGCAGCCTCAGCCTGCGCTGCCACCGAAGCAGGTCGAGCGGGGCTCGAGCCACAATTTCCACCACTCCAGCACCCTGTCAGCGCACCGCGGCACCGGCGGGGGCTGATCCCCGTACGCGGCTGCCGGCAGCTTCCCGGCGTGCCGGGATGATGCTCCAGTGAAAGGCCGCCCGGCCGGCACGCGACTCCGCCTCCTCGCCGCCGCCGGAAACGCCGGGAACCGCGACCGTCAGCATGGCGCCGAGACCCGCCGCGGCCACCATCAGCAGCGGCCAGCGGCGCGTTCTCCGGGGCGCCGCGCCCGCGGATCCCTGCGCGTCTGCGGCTGCCTGCAGCAATTCTCTGGCGATGGGTGCGATGGCGCCCACCAGCCCCTGGGCCCTCTGCACAACCTCCGATACGAGCCTGTCATCGAAGGGGCTGTCGCCCACCAAGCCGGCGTGGAAGAGGCACATGTGCAGGTAGTCGCCGACCTGCTCGTGATCGAAGCGCGGCATCGCCAGCGTGGTCGCGGCGGCGGTGAAAAGCTCGCCCTGTGACAATAACGCGAGACTCTCGCGAAAGCCCGGTTCGGCACTGATCAGAAATCTCACACTGTACGATTGCCATCGTTTTGCGAGATACAGCAGCTGCTCGAGAGCCTCGCGGTCGAGCCGATGGGCATCGTCGATAACGATGACGGCGCGCCCGGAGCGGGTCGTCAGCAGGGCCAGGAAAGTATCCGCATCGGTGAGCTGCGCGGCGATCGGCTCGCGAATCGGAAGGCCAAAGATCGAAATCAGCGTGCGCGCGAATTCCCTGCCGACGGCATGCTCGCCGGCCTGCAGGTGAAAAATCTGCCAGCTCTTGCGCGCGGACTCGATGAAACTTTCGAGCATGGTGCTCTTGCCGCTGCCCAGCTCGTCGATCAGCAAAACGTGACCCCGCTCGGTGGCCGCGCAGAGCTCCTCGAGACGCGCCGTCAGGGCCGGCGTCGAGAAGTAGAAATCCCGTTCCCCCGTGTCCGCAAACGGTTCTTTTTCGAGGTGGAAACGCCGCATATGCAGATTGCATCGGCCGGTTTCCCCGGGAGTTGATAGGAATTCATCCCATGCTCGTCTGCCGCGACCGAGGCACCGATGATTCGGGGCGGGGTTTTTCCGGTGACACGGCGGGTGAGCGCGTGATACCTGGGCGCGAAGGCCCGCGGGGTGGCAGCGCCCGAGTCAGGACTGGTAGCGCTTCGCGCGAGCAAGCATCTCCGCTAAGCCGACCACTGCGTTCTGGGATTTGAAGTCGAGCATGCTTTCGAGCTGAGAGATTGTCGTTCCTTCATTCTTCAGTTTCTCGAGAAAGGGTTGCAGCTGCTTGCCGATGAAGCGGCCGATCGCGCCGGGATGAATGACGACGGAGAACCCGAGCTCCTCGAGCCTCTTCGCAGGCAATAACGGCGTCATACCCGTTTCCACCATATTCGCGAGCAACGGCGCATCGACGCTGCGCCCGATGCGTTCGAGCTCCGCCTCGGAACGGGGCGACTCGACGAATATGACATCGGCGCCGGCGGCCGCATAGGCCTGCGCGCGGTCCAGCGCTTCGTCGAGACCGAGAACGCCGCGTGCGTCGGTGCGCGCGATGATAACGAAGTCCGGATCGACCCGGGCATCGAGTGCCGCTGCCAGCTTGCCGAGCATCTCGGAGACCGGGACGACGCGTTTCTCGTCGAAGTGTCCGCAGCGTTTCGGCATCTCCTGGTCTTCGATGTGGCATCCCGCCACGCCGGCTCGCTCGTAGCAGCGTATCGTGCGCATGACGTTGATGGCATTGCCATAACCCGTATCGGCATCGGCAATGAGTGGAATCTCCACGGAATCGGCGATACGACCGGCCTGATCGAGCATTTCCGAAAAGCTGATCAGACCCAGGTCGGGGACACCGAGTCGCGAATGGGAAACCCCGGCACCGGTCATGTACACCGCCTCGAATCCGGCCTGCTCCACCGAGCGCGCCAGATAAGCGTCGTACACGCCCGGACACAGAAGAATTTCCGGCCGCCGGATGAGTGCTCTGAGCTGCGTTGTCTTGCGCATGACGTCACCGAATGCCCCGGACGGGACACGCGCACGTTAGCCGATCAATGCGGCGAGGGAAAGTCGGTCGTGCGCCTACGGCGCTCAGGAGCTGACGCGTTGCAGACCGTCGTCGAGAAAGTGCTCGAGCTTCCGGTAGCCGTCGCCTTCGAAGCTCTCGAAGTGAAGCCCGATGCGGTACTCGTTCTCGGCCACACGCCTGGAAAAGACCGCCCGGCAGCGCACGTCGACCACGTCGGGCATTCCCGAGGACTCGGGAAAGCGCAGCCGCACGTCCACCTCGCGCGATTCACTGGGTACCCGCCGCTGACTGAGGGGCAGAATGCTGTTCACCGTAAACCGATCGCAGGCAATCTGGATGCCGGCGGGCGAGAGGTTGACGGTGATGGCATGAATGACCTCACCATCGGACATCGACACCTCCACCGGAAGGTGCACGGGGACTCGCGGATAGTCTCGTTTGTATTTTCTCACGCGGTTGTTCGCTGGCTGGCTGTAACCAATGGCGCAACGCGGCGCGGTGCCCGTCGGCACCGCACCACCCCCAATTCAATAGCTTAGCCTACGGTTCGGCATGAACAAATGCAGATGAGCCGCGGCGCGGGCGCGCTGCGGCACGTTTCACAGCTTGGGGTTCAGCCGGCGGAAAACGAAGGACCCCGCGAGCGGGGTCCTGCCCCCAGTCACTGCGGCAGCACCCCACTGGAGAGGGGCGTGTTAAGCCGGCGCCGGAGCGCCGTCCCTGCCATCGACATCGACACCGGCGACACACGCCGGCCCCGGAAAAGAAGCCTGTTCCTCAGGCCGTGCTGAGCTGGCGACGCGTCTCTCCGCGCGTCAGCGCTCTGCGCTCTTCCGCGTAAGCGTCGCAGCGCTCGAGATACTCCCGCGTACTCTTCGGCATCGGAACCCGCGCGCCCGAGATGTAGGTCACGAGGTCGTTGCCGTCGGAGATCAGATGCATGCCTCGCTCGATCGTGCGCTGCTCCTCGATGCTGAGCCCGCCGGAGGCCTTCGGGCGAAACGCGAGCAGCGCCTCGCCGGCGGCGACGAAGCGCGGCCAGACCTCGAATATGACGGGATCGGTGCGAATGGTCTCGCTTTCGAGCTTGGCAGCTTCGCAGACCTCGAGGATCAACGGCTGGACACCAGCAAATTGCGGATCCTCGGAAAAAAGATCGCACATGCGAGCACCAATCTTGTCGATGTTGCCCATAGTTTGAGCGATCTTGACGTAACGCGAGTTGTAGAAGTCTTCGATGCTCATGGTAAAGGCTTTGAGCGGCTCGCCCCACAGCTCATCGATGCCCTCGTGACCGCTGTAGTGCTTGACGGTCTTACCGAGCTCGAGCGCCTCCTGGAAGTACTCGCCGCACTCGCGCATGAGCTCGTTGTCGGGACTGATGTGGACGCCCTTTTCCGCCAGATCCACCACGGTGGTGAAAATGTCCGCCGCGCGGTTGAACAACGCGCCTGCGAGCATCGCCCCGTTGACGCGCTTTCTGGCCGGGTCCTTTTCCGCATCGAATGCGCTTCGTGCCAGATCCAGGCTCTCGCCGGGCGTGTTGATGCCGTGCTCGGTGTGATGGAAGAGGCGTCGGGTGAGGCTGTCGATGAGCCGCTTTTTCGCCGCCAGCGACTCCGTGGGAGGCGCATAGTAGCGAATCCAATAGCCATCGAAGTAGATGCAGGGTTTGGTGCCGATTTCCTTGCGTGTGCCGTTTTTTACCTGTTTTGACACGAGGATTGCTCCTACTGCTGCTCGAAGTCAGACACGGGTACCGGCTCGAGAGCCGGTCGAAGCCGGGTGGCCAGCATGCTTCGTGTCCGTCAGGGCGAGACGATATCATACGCGGCGGTAATTTCGACTCCCCTGTCGCGGCTTTCCCGTCGCCGGCCGACCCGGAGCGGCCCGAGGGCCGGCCGGGGGACGAACCACGAGAGGCAAACGGGGCAATGCTCGAGCGGCTTTTCGATCTGAAGGGTCACGGCACCAGCGTGCGCACGGAGCTTCTGGCCGGGACCACCACGTTCCTGACCATGGCCTACATCGCATTCGTGAACCCGGCCATTCTCGCTGCTGCCGGTATGGACTTCGGTGCGGTATTCGTCGCTACTTGCCTGGCGGCCGCGATCGGCACCCTGATTATGGGGCTGTACGCCAACTATCCGATTGCGCTGGCCCCGGGCATGGGGCTCAACGCCTTCTTCGCCTACGGCGTGGTTCTCGGCATGGGCCACAGCTGGCAAACGGCGCTCGGAGCCGTATTCATCTCTGGAATCCTGTTCGTCATCCTGAGCCTCCTGCCGATACGCGAATGGATCATCAACTCCATTCCGCAGAGTCTCAAGATGGCAATCTCGGCGGGAATCGGACTGTTTCTCGCCCTCATCGCGCTGAAGAACGCCGGCATCGTCACTGACCATCCGGCCACTCTCGTCACCATGGGCGACCTGGGCGCGCCCGGCGCACTGCTGGCGCTGGCCGGCTTCTTCGTCATCGCGGTGCTGCACCACCGGAGGATTCCCGGCGCGGTGATCATCGGGATTCTCGCCGTGACCGCCGTTGGCATCCTCATCGGCGTCTCCGAGTTCAAGGGCATCTCCGCCATGCCGCCGAATCCGGCGCCCACGCTGCTCGCGATGGACATCGCCGGCGCTCTGGACGTGGCCCTGGCGAGCGTGATCTTTACTTTCCTGTTCGTCGATCTCTTCGATACCGCCGGTACCCTGGTAGGTGTCGCTCACCGTGCGCAGCTGCTCGATGCGCTGGGCCGCCTGCCGCGGCTCAAACGCGCGTTGATCGCCGATTCCACGGCGACCGTCGCAGGCGCGGCACTCGGCACGTCGCCGGTCACCAGCTACATCGAGAGCGCGGCCGGCACCAACGTGGGTGGACGCACCGGTCTCACCGCCGTGGTGGTGGCGGGCGCTTTTCTGCTCTGCCTGTTTTTTGCGCCCCTCGCGGAGACCGTGCCCGCTTACGCGACGGCGCCGGCGTTGCTGTTCGTCGCGTGCCTGATGGCCCGCGGCCTGTCCGAGCTTCCCTGGGACGACGTGACGGAATACGCACCGGGTGTGCTCGCCGCATTCGCCATGCCACTGACTTTCTCCATCGCGAATGGCATCGGTCTGGGATTCATTGCCTACGCGGTCATCAAGATCTTGAGCGGCAAGAGTCGCGAGTGCTCGCCGGCGGTGATGATTATCGGTTTGCTGTTCGTCATGAAGTTCGCAGTCGTCTGAGATTTCCAATGACGTGTCGGTCACCGGCATGGCATTCGATCTCTCGCTTCGGCCCGGCCGGCATCCGGGCGGCATCGGCCCATCTGAGCTGGGACCCGCCCGGACCCTGCCTGCGTGTCAGGGCGAGGGATCAGGTCTGAGCCCTTTTGCTGTTATCATGCGCGTACACGCGCGCGGAGATTGATGCCATGTCGGAGCCATCGGACCCGGAACTCGAAAGTCCGGACCGGCCGAATCCCGAGGACTACGCATTCGATATGGAGGCGACGCTCGATTGCGTCGTCGGGCTGCGATCGCAGGTGCCCGCGGACGCGCTCACCGCCGGCGTGCTCGGCACGGAGCGTGCCGGACACGGTGTCGTCATTGCCGACGACGGCCTCATCGTCACCATCGGTTATCTGGTCACGGAAGCCGAGAGCCTTTGGGTCACGACCGGTGCAGGGGTCACCGTTCCGGGACACGTGGTCGGATACGATCAGGCAACCGGATTCGGGCTGGTGCAGGCACTGCAGCCCATCGGGGTACCGAGCATGGCGATCGGCAGCTCCGCGTCAGTCCAGGTTTCCGATCAGGCCATCGCCGCCGGCCGCGGCGGCAGAGAGCATGCCATCGAGACAACCGTGATTGCCAAGCGCGAGTTTGCGGGCTACTGGGAGTATGTCCTCGACGAGGCACTGTTCACCGCGCCCGCGCATCCGAACTGGGGTGGCGCCGCCCTCATCGGCACGGATGGAAAGCTGCTTGGCATCGGCTCGCTGCTCGTGCAGCAGATCACCGAATCCGGCCAGCAGAGCGGCGCTAACATGATCGTTCCAATCGACCTGCTCAAGCCGATACTCGGCGACCTGCGAATGTACGGAAGACGTAACGAGCCGGCGCGGCCATGGCTCGGTTTCCTGGTGCAGGAGGTGAGCCATCATCTGGTGGTTTCAGGCGTTTACGACGACTGTCCGGCGCAGGCCGCCGGTCTCCAGGTCGGCGACGTGATCAGCGAGGTGGATGGTGAGCCCGTAAGCGGGCTGGCGAGCCTGTTTCGCCGCATCTGGCAGGTCGGTGAGGCCGGTGTTGAAATTCCGATGACGATTGTGCGCAACCGTGACCCGGTTTCCGTCAACGTGCAATCGACCGACCGAGACAGTCGTCTCAAGTCGGCCAGCATTCACTGAAAGACCTTTCTAGGAGACCGCCTGTTTCCTGTTCAGTGCGCTGACCGTCGCCTTGAGCGATGCAATAACGATATTGGGGTGTACGCCGACGCCGAAAAGCGTAGCGCCACCGTCGCCCTCTACCTCGACATAGGCAACGGCGGTCGCATCCTCGCCGTGGCCGATGGCATGCTCATGGTAGTCGAGCACGCGAAGATCGAATCCACAATCCCGCTTCAGTGCGTCGACGAACGCGGCTATCGGGCCATTGCCCTTTCCGTTGATAGTTCGCTCTTCGCCGTCGCTGCGGATGCTGGCCGAGACGCGGCACAACTCGCTTGCATGGGTATCGGGAACGCTCCAGTACTCGATGAACTCGATCGGAGCGGTACGGTCGAGATACTCGCGCTGAAACAGCTCCCAGATACCCTCTGCGCTGATTTCCTTGCTCGTCTGGTCGGTGACCCTCTGAACGATTTGGCTGAATTCCACCTGGAGATCCCGCGGCAGATCGAGGTCGTGCTCGGTCTTGAGGATGTACGCGATGCCGCCTTTGCCGGACTGGCTGTTGACCCGAATGATGGTCTCGTAGGTGCGTCCGACGTCCTTGGGATCAATGGGAAGATACGGGACTTCCCATATTCCCGTGTTGCTGGTCTCCATCGCGGCCATGCCTTTTTTGATGGCATCCTGGTGTGAGCCTGAAAATGCCGTGAATACCAGGTCGCCGGCATATGGATGCCGCGGGTGCACGGGAAGCTGGGTGCAGTATTCAGCCACCTCGCGCAGCTTGTTGATATCTGACAGATCGAGCTCAGGATCCACGCCCTGCGTGAGAAGATTACCGGCGAGCGTGATCACGTCGACATTGCCGGTGCGCTCACCGTTTCCGAAAAGCGTGCCTTCGATGCGATCCGCACCCGCCATCAGCGCGAGCTCCGCGGAGGCCACGCCGGTTCCCCGATCGTTGTGGGGGTGAAGGCTGATGATCAGGCTCTCGCGATTCTTCACATGGCGGCAGAACCATTCGATCTGATCGGCGTACACGTTCGGTGTCGCCATCTCCACCGTGCTTGGCAGATTGATGATGGTTTTCTTGCCCGGTGTCGGCTCCCACACATCGGTCACCGCGTTGCAGATATCCACCGCGAAGTCGAGCTCGGTGCCGGTGAAGCTCTCGGGCGAATACTGGTGGATGATCTCCGTGCCGTTCATCTCCCCGGCGCACTTCTTGATGAGCTCCGCGCCCTTGACGGCGATGTCGATGATGCCGTCGCGGTCGAGACCGAACACGACCCGCCGCTGCAGGGTCGAGGTCGAGTTGTAGAGATGCACGATGGCCCGCTTGGCGCCCGCCAGGCTCTCGAAGGTGCGCTCGATGAGATGCTCACGGCTCTGAGTGAGCACCTGGACGGTGACGTCGTCGGGTATCATGTCCTCCTCGATGAGGGTGCGCAGAAAATCGAACTCCGTCTGCGAAGCGGACGGAAAACCGATCTCGATCTCCTTGAAACCCATGTCCACCAGGACCCTGAAAAGGCGCATCTTGCGCTCGCTGTCCATCGGGTCGATGAGCGCCTGATTGCCGTCGCGGAGATCGACGCTGCACCAGATGGGGGCCTTGGCGATGACCCGGCCGGGCCACTGGCGATTGGGGAGATCGACCGGCTCGAAGGGCTGGTATTTTTCCGTGGGCATGCGCGACATGAGTGTTCCTGCCTGGATCCGCGGCCGGCGACCCGCGCAGGCGGCGGGCGTGCTGGCGGCCGGAGCCTCAAAACGATTCAAAATCAAACAGTTTTCTTAACACGGACGGCTGTCCGAGGCAAACCGGGCGGCCCTCCGAGCGGCGAGCGCGACAGGCTGGCGGACGCCGTGCGCGCCTCTCTCGGGTCGAGCGATCCCACCGCTGCCCGCAGGCCGGCCGCCGCCGCGGCGACCGACACCGTCCCGGTGGCGGCCGGACCCGTCGGGGCCCTACAATTTCCGCCATGCGCCCCGCCCGAGCCCGTGCGGCACCCATCATCGACCCGGCCCGTGGAACAGGACCGTGAAGGCGTTCAACAGCACCCTTTCGGCGTTCGGCACGACCATCTTCGAGGTCATGTCGCGGCTCGCCATCGAGCATGAGACCATCAATCTCGGCCAGGGGTTCCCCGACGAGGAAGGGCCCGTGGCCATGCTCGAGGCCCTCGACGACGCCACCCGACGCTTCCCCAACCAGTACCCGCCGATGATGGGCGTGCCGGAGCTGCGCCGGGCCGTGGCCGACCACGATCGGCGCTTCTATGGCCTCGAGGCCGACTGGCAGAGCGAGGTCATGGTCTGCTCGGGGGCTACCGAGGCCCTGGCGGCGAGCATCCTCGCGCTGGTGGAGCCCGGTGACGAGGTCGTGCTGTTCGAGCCCCTCTACGACAGCTACCTGCCGATGGTAAGGCGTGCCGGCGCCACGCCGCGGCTGGTGCGCCTGGAGCCGCCCGACTGGCAGATCCCCTGGGACGCGCTGGAGGCCGCATTCAGCGACAAGACCAAGTGCATTCTGTTCAACACGCCGATGAACCCCACGGGCAAGGTCTTCAGCCGCGACGAGCTCACGGCGCTCGGCGGGCTGCTGGAGCGATTCGACTGCTATGCCATCTGCGACGAGGTCTACGAGCACCTGGTCTTCGACGCACGCGAGCACGTGCCGCTCATCACGCTCCCCGGCATGCGCGAGCGGTGCATTCGCATCGCCTCTGCGGGAAAGACGTTCTCCATGACGGGCTGGAAGGTCGGCTACATCACCGCCTCACCGAAGCTGCTCGGGATCGTCGCGAAAGCCCATCAGTTCCTGGTTTTCACAACGCCGCCGAATCTGCAGCGTGCCGTGGCCCATGGCCTCGACAACGAGCAGGAGTGGTACACTCGCCTCGGCCGGGATCTGCAGGCCAAGCGGGATTTGCTCGAGAAGGGCTTGAGCGCCGTCGGCTTCGACGTGTTGCCCTGCCATTCCACGTACTTCATGAACGTCGATTTTCGCCCTCTCGGCTTCAACGGCAACGACGAGGCGTTCTGCCGATATCTGACGCTGGAAGCCGGCGTCACCGTGGTTCCCGTGAGCGCACTCTATGCCACTGGCGACATCAACCACCTGGTGCGTTTCTGCTTCTGCAAGCGCGACGAGGTGCTGAACGCCGCCATTGATCGGCTCACTTCNNTGTTCTCGCGATTCTGACGGCTCTGGCAAGCACCGGCGCCGTCGCGCACGAGACGCCCCTGACCTACGACCGCATCAACTTCCAGGTGAGCGCAACGAAGGAGGTCGAGAACGATACGCTCGTCGCGATCATGTACGCCGAGCGTAACGGTCAGCAGCCCGCGACCCTCGCAGACGACGTGAATCGGGCCATCGCCTGGGCCGTGGAGGCGGCAAAGAAGAACGACGCCATCAAGGTCCAGACGCTCGGCTACCGGCAGGAGCCCCTGTACAAGAATCAAAAGATCACCGGCTGGCGGGTGCGCCAGTCCATTCGCCTGGAGAGCACCGATGCGGCTTCCCTCAGCACGCTGGTCGGCGCGCTGCAGGAGCGCCTCTCGGTCGCCTCCCTGCAATACGTGCTGTCGCCGGACGTGCGTGCCGAGGCCGAGGACGCGCTCATCGCCGAGGCCATCGAGCGGTTCGAGCGCCGGGGAAAGCTCATCTCGGAGCAGCTCGGCCGTCCCGCCTACCGAATCGTCGACCTCAATATCATCACCTCGGGCCCGGTGCCGATGCCGGTGCGCATGCGGGCGCCTGCGGCAATGGCCGATAGCAGCCGGGTTACGCCCCCGACCGTCGAGCCGGGCGTGCAGTCGGTTACGGTTCAGGTTTCCGCTACCGTCGAGCTCGAGGTGCGTTGACGACGGATGCGCGATGCGTAAGCTGCCCTCTATTGCCGGCGTCTCAGCGAGTCAAATAGTCGCCATGCTCACCGAGAGACTCGGTGACGTGGAGACCCATGTCCCGACCGATTTTCCCCTCGAGAGCGTGGCGCCGCTCGATCAGGCCGCTTCGGGCTGCCNNCGGCTGGAGGGCTTGGATCGTGTCTTCGTGCTGATCTCGACGGATGACGAGACCCGGCCGAATTGCGCATGGGCGCGGGTTCGGGATCCTCGTTTCGCGTTCGCGTACCTGCTGTCTCGCCTGTTCCCGGAAAGCCGTGAGGCAGGTGTCTCGCCACTCGCGAATGTTCACGCCGAGGCCGAGGTGCACGAGACGGCATACATCGGTCCGTACTGCACGCTGCAGTCGGGCGTCGTCGTTGGCGAGGGGACTTCGATCCCAGGACCCGCCACGATACGCGCGAATGTCCACATCGGTCGTGACTGTCTGCTCAAATCCTATGTGAGCATCGGCGAGCCCGGCTTCGGTATTGCAAAAGACGAGAACGGCAACAATTTCCGTATTCCTCATCTCGGCGCCGTGATCATCGGCGACAATGTCGAGGTCGGCTCGTTCACCACCGTCTGCTCCGGCACGCTGGTCCCCACGNNGCTCATCGACGACTACGTAAAGCTGGATGATCACGTTTACGTCGCTCACAACGTAAGCATCGGGAGTAACAGCATTGTGGTTGCCGGCACGGCAATCTGCGGCAGTGTCACGGTAGGAAAGAACGTCTGGATCGGCCCGAACAGCTCCATAAAGGATGGTTCTAAGATTGGAGACCGGGCATTCGTCGGCGTCGGAACGGTGGTAATAAGGGACGTCGACCCCGACACAGTCGTAGCCGGTGTACCCGCGCGAGTCCTGAGAGAAAGGCGCGAATGAACCCGTCACGTCTGATCAGGGTAAAGTTCATGGCGCGGGGAATGCGCCAGGACATCCAGCCGGAACGATGGGTACGTCAGTTACCGGGCACCGAGAATACCTGGAAAAGCTGCAGGTTCATTTTCGATGTCCATTGCAGAGAATACGACTGGCTCGCGGTGTTTCACGACATTCATCGCGACAAGTGGTCTTTCGCAAGCGAGCCACTCGCATGTCCCCGCGAGAAGACGCTCCTCGTCACGACGGAACCTTCCACAATCACCGTCTACGGTACGGACTATCTTCGCCAGTTCGGTGTCGTTTTGACGAGCCAGGAACCCTGGGTGATCTC
>JABAHO010004713.1_pt1 | contig 35854 bp, 35 predicted proteins | sample 7062071 | NCBI WGS metagenome assembly JABAHO01 (sample SAMN14534356, study PRJNA622989) | marine sediment metagenome | biome: marine biome [ENVO:00000428]; feature: marine pelagic biome [ENVO:01000023]; material: deep marine sediment [ENVO:00002113] | place: India: Gulf of Kutch | collected...
TCACGGCAGAGATCAGCGAGAAACCCGTGGCCACCCGGGCTGGCCTCGTTCAGGGGTTCATCGCCGCGGTCGCCATAGATTCCAATCGCGGAGGCCGAAAGCATGACCGATGGTTTTGGATCCAGCCCGGCAGCGAACCGGGCCAGCGCGGCTGTTCCAGATGTCCGGCTTTCGCGAATCCGCTGCTTGCGCTCAGGGCTCCAGCGTCCTGCCGCGATTGACTCGCCGGCAAGATGAACGATGGCATCGAATTCACGATGATTGCCCGCCGAGATAGTGCCGGATGCCGGGTCCCATACCGGGTTGTCGCCGGGTGCGGCCGTGCCGCGCCTGAGGGGAACCGGTGCGTGGCCCCGGTCTTTCAACAGGTTGATCAGCGCATGGCCGATGAAACCGGAGGCTCCCGTGACCAGGACTTTCATGCGTCGGCGTCTGCCGTGTTGTCCGTGCGTGCTTTTCTTCCCAGGTAGCCGCCGTGGTGCCTGAGACCGTAATCCGTGCGGGTAACCCCCTTGAGGTCCATGAGGGCGATGGCGATGGCATCGCTGATGGCCAGCATAACAGCAATGCTCGAGGTAGGCGTAAGCCCGAGCGCGCAGGCCTCGGTGATTTCGCCCATGTTCAGCACGATGTCGCTCAGGCGCCGCAGGTCGGAGTCGGGGTGCGAGGTAATGCCAATCACCGTATGCAGCCCGAGATGGCGGGCGAGCTCGAGTGTTTCGATGACCTCCACGGATTTGCCGCTGGTTGAAAAGGCCACCATGCAGTCGTCCTGGTCGACAAGCCCGAGGTCGCCGTGCGCGGATTCCGCGGGATGCAGAAAAGCGGCCGGCGTGGTCGTGGAGCACAACGTGCCTGCAAATTTGCGCGCGATGAGACCTGCTTTTCCGATGCCGGTCGTCAGCACCTTGCCCCGGCAGTCACGCAGGGCGGTCACGGCCTGTTCATAGGATGCATCGACCTGTACATTCTGTATGGCCTCGGCTTCGAAATTCAGTACCTGCCTGATCCGGTTTTGTATATCCATCTAAAAACTCCGACCGCTTTTCATGCTTCGATTCAATCAACCAGTGCCTGAACTATACAGGCTTCCCTGCCCGCGCAACAGGCTAAATCCGGACTCAAGGCATTTAGCCGGGCCGGTAGTGACCGCTTTGCCGCGGCCTGCGGCTCGAGAGGCCCGGNNGTAAGTGAGAAAGGCCGGTTAAAATGCTGAATCAGTTTATTCTCGTGGGCATCGGCGGATTTGTGGGCGCCAGCCTGCGCTTTGCCTTCAGCCTGGTTGCCGCAAAGCTGGCCTGGGCGGGCTGGGCATGGACCCTTTCGGTCAACCTGGTCGGGTGCGCCGTGATCGGTATCCTGGCGGGCTGGGCCGGTCACATTACCCTGCTGAATGACGGCATGCGGTTGCTGGTGGTGACCGGCATCCTTGGGGGCTTTACCACCTATTCTGCATTCGGCATGGACGCGGTCAGCATGCTGCACTCGCGTGATTTTGGTTTGTTTGCCCTCTATGTCGGGATGCACCTTCTGGGGGGCGTCACCTGCGTGTGGCTGGGATTTCGCCTGGCGGCAGGGCCTGTCGCGGGTTGAGCAGGGCAGCGGCCTGCTTGTCGCCGGGAAATGTTCAGCCCTGTGCCGGGTGCGGCTGTGGGTTATCGGCTTTGAAGGCCATCGCAAAGAGCGCTAGAGCCAGGGCTGCCGCAATAATGCCTACACGGCTGTACCCGTCGCTTGTTCTCTGCAGGGATCCAAATGCCCAGGGACCGATGGCGCTGGTAAACACCATGACGGACATGCAGGTTCCGCTGATGGCGCCGAGGTGCGCCCGCCCGAAAAAGTTGGGCCAGGTTACGGAAATGATCGTGCCAAACACCGCCCCGCAGACCCCGTTTCCGGCAATAAGAATCCAGTGCGCCTGATCTGCCCGAAGTGCCGCAAGCCCGATCCCGGACGTACACAGGCTGAGTGCGAGCGTCATCAGAAGATACTTCAGGGGAATGTGATCACAAACCCACCCGACAAAGGGGCGCAGGACGAGCGTAATCAGGGCGGCGGGCAGGAATATCTCGTATCCGAGCTGCCCGTCTTTTCCTGCGGATTCAAATACCGACTCAATATGAAACCCAAGCCCGGTCAGGAAGCAGCCCGCGAGGGAGAGGCCGCCTGTAAAAGCCCAGAAGGCGTAGGTTCGCCTGGCCTCAGGTGCCGTGAACTGCCTGCGCACGGGCCCTGTTGATGCCGTAGCTTTCCCGGGTGCGGGATGCCCATCGGGGGTGAGGCCGCATTCTTCGGGTGAGTCCCGGTAAAATACCAACGAAACGATTGCAAACCCGAGACCGCACAGCAGGGCGAGCCAGATCCATGCCTGGCGCCATCCCACCTGCATCACGAGGTTGTTCAGCAAAATGGGCGTCGCGGAGAATACGGGACCCGTGAAGATTCCCATGATGCCGGATACAAGTCCGCGGTGCCGGTCAAACCACTTCATCACCATGTTCAGGGACACCATGGTCAGCACGCCCTGGGCGGAAAAGCGCAGCAGGAAAAAACAGACCAGAATCAGGGCAAAGGATCCCCGCCGGGTTGCCTCGGAATCGGCACCGCTGCTGAATCCGGCCGCGATATGATCGCAGCGGCTCATGACGGCGAGTGTGCCGCCCATGACGAGGCAGGCTGCGGGTGCGATAACCCGGGCGCCGTAGCGGTCATACAGTTTGCCTGCCTGAACCAGCACGCAGGCACTCAGCATCGTGCCCAGCATGTATGCCGTGCTGAGCTCGACGCGCGTGAGGCCAAGGGCATCAATAAGCGGTTCGGTAAACGGGGCGACCCCGTAGGTCTGGCCGGGGATGCTCATGATGAATCCAGCGGCGCCGAATACCATCACCACCCATCCGTAGAAGACTGGGCACCTGCCGGGTGCAAAGGGTATGCCGCTGAACTGCGTTTTCATCATGTGAGGCGATACCAGATTGCCGGAGGGAACACAATCGATAGGTGTGAAGGGGTTCCGCATGTCCCGCTTTGCGGCGCAGGGGACTACTTACGCGTATGATCGGGGACGGGCTTCCCGAGGTGTGTCAGCACCGACTTCAGGTCCTCCCATGCATCTTTTTTTGCGGCGGGATTGCGCAGGAGGTAGGCGGGGTGGAACGTGGGCATGACATCGATACCGTTGAAGCGCATCCACTGGCCGCGCAGGCGTGTAATGCCGGTCGAGGTGTCCAGCAGGCCCTTTACGGCGGTGCTGCCCAGGCAGACAATCACGGAGGGTTGCAGGGCCTCCAGTTGTTCCTTGAGAAAGGGGAGGCAGGCCTGCATTTCATGGTCCATGGGCGTGCGGTTATCAGGCGGACGGCATTTGACCACATTGCCGATCCAGACGTCCTCCCGGCTGAGCCCCATGGCGGCAATCATCCGGGAGAGCAGCTGGCCTGCTTTGCCGACAAAGGCCAGGCCCTGCTGGTCCTCGTCGAAGCCGGGGCCTTCTCCCACAAAGGCGATTTCTGCGCCCGCATGCCCCTGGCCGGGCACCGTTTGCGTGCGGCTTTCGCACAGCGGACACGCCGTGCAGGCGGCGATGCGTTCCGCGATGCGGCTCAGTTGCTCAGCGGCGCTGCCGGAATTGATTTCCCGGGCGGGCGGTGTTGCTACGGCGGCGGGTCTCGCTGCGGCTGTGCGCGGAGCCGGCTTGCCGCGCAGGCATGCCAGGGTTTCGGCGCTGACCGCTACGCGCAGTCTTCCCTCCTCGCGTTCATGCCGCAGGTAGGCCGACAGGCTGTCCAGAATATGGTCGGGGGACTCAACCAACGGTAACCGACTTTCTTCGCCCGGCATGTGCCTGCAGGCGTTCTGCCAGGGGGCTGCCGAGTGCATAGAGCAGGCAGGCGATGCCGGTGGCAGATCCAAGTGCCAGCAGCGGACGGCCGGTAACAATCGCAATCACGGCTGCACAGGCAAGGCCGAGGGCCAGTTGCTGACGCTTTAATTTTGCGTACTGAACATTTGAAAGCTGAAGCACCAGCATTGTTCCGGTGATGATCCACATGAAGACGGCCAGTGCGGAACCCGCCGCATCCGGCAATTGCCGCGAAATACCCGACTCAACCAGGCAGACAAAAAGCGCGATCCATACGGCTCCGACAGGGATGGGCAGCCCCCGGAAACCATGACCGGCGGGCGAGGGCAGTTCGCATCCGCGGGCAAAACGGAGAACCCCTGCCGCGATGATGGCAAAGGCTGTCAGGGCACCCCAGGGCCATTGTCCGGGGCAGAGGCTGAGTGCTGCCAGCATGGCCGGAGCTACCGCAAAACAGACCGTATCAACATAGGTATCGAGTTGCGCACCAAACCGCGACTCGGCCTTCAGGCTGCGGGCAATCGTACCGTCAATGCCGTCCAGTGCCGCGGAGAGAATCACAAGCTGCGCAGCCAGAAGCGCGCGGCCGTCCAGGAGGTGAAAAATGGAGAGGGTCCCGAATAAGAGGATGGATAGGGTGAACACCGTCAGGAGCGCTGTCTTTCCCCTCGCTATGTCTATATGCCTCATAACGCCTGCCCAAAGCTGATCAAGGCTCTGTTTGCCCTGAAAGCTCACATGTTAGCTTACCTGCAGGTGGGTGTCGAGGGTGGAAGGGGCCTTCTGAGGGGCATTTTCAGGCCAAGGTTTCCAGCAGGGCCTGGAAATCATCCGGCAGCGGCGCCTCGATGCTGATGGCCTCCCCGGTGCGCGGATGCGCGAATGCCAGGCACCTGGCATGCAGCATCTGGCGGGGGGCGTCAGCTGCGGTGCGGGCCCGCCCATAGACCGAATCGCCAAGCACAGGGTGTCCGATATGGGAGAGATGCACCCGGATCTGGTGCGTGCGGCCGGTTTCGATTCGAACTTCCAGCAGGCTCGCTGAAGACTCCGGAAAAATGCGGGTCACCTCGTAATGCGTTACCGCCGTCCGCCCCCGTGTCTTCTGGACGCTCATTTTTTTGCGGTTTCGCGGGTGGCGGGCAATCAGGGTTTCAATCGTTCCCCGGCGCGGTGTGGGGACGCCGCGCACGAGGGCGACGTAGCGTTTTTCGACGGTACCGGCCTTGAACTGCTCCATCAGGCTGTTCAGGGCGGTTTCGTTCTTGGCGATGACGAGCGCACCGGAAGTATCCTTGTCGAGGCGATGGACAATGCCGGGGCGGAGAGTTCCGCCTATTCCCTCGATGTCGCGGCAATGATGCAGGATCGCATTGACGACCGTTCCGGCTCGGTGACCGGGTGCGGGGTGTACGACGAGACCGGCGGGCTTGTTGATGACGACCAGGTCGCCATCGTCGTAAAGCACGGAGAGGGGTATGGGCTGCGGCAGGGCTGCCGGCTCCGGATCGGTCGGCGGAGGCGAGACCGTGATATGATCACCGGCAATGACCTTGGAATTCGGACGAATCTCGCGCCCCTGCACGGCGACATACCCATTCTCGATCAGAGTTTTAATGCGGGTTCGTGAAAAGGCAGGCATCCTGCGCTCGAGCCAGACATCCAGGCGAAGGCCTGCATCACCGGGTTCTGCCTCAAAGGAAAAGGATTCCATAATGTGCCTTAACCGGTGGTAAGGTTCGTGGCCGATGGCGGGCGCCGGAGAGACCTCACCAGAATAGCAAGGCCGACAGCCATGAGCAGGATGCTGAGCCACTGGGCGGCCGAAACCTGGCCGCTCATGAGGCGTTCCGTGCCGCGCAGGTTTTCGAGGAGAAGCCTTGCAGGTGGATAGGCTAGAAAGTACGCCCCGGTCACGATGCCGGGCCGTTTCACGCGAAGGAAGAGAAAAACGAGCAGGGCATAAACCAGCAGGTTGGTGCCAGTCTCGTACAGTTGCACCGGGTGTACGGGCAGGCTTCGCAGCGCGGAGTCATCAATGAGGTTCAGGTCATAGCGCTGGCGGTGCCAGGGCAGGGACCCGTGCGGGAAGGTGCAGCCGGGGGCCGTCTCGGTGGGGGCGCCAAAGCAGCACCCGTTCATGAAGCAGCCGATGCGGCCGATCGCATGCCCGAGCGGCAGCGAGGTGCAGACAAAATCGCCAAGCGCAAGAATCCGAATCCCGCGCTTGCGGGCAAACAGGCAGACGGCAGCGGTCGCGCCGATAAACCCTCCATAAAAAATCAGTCCGCCTTCATGAATCCTGTAAATGTGTGACGGGTTCCTGAGGTAAAAATCGAGATCGGAAAGCACGTAGGTGAGCCGTGCCCCCAGAACGCCCGCAAGCATGACCCAGAAAAGAAGATCTGAGCAGAACACCGCATTAAAACCCCGCGCACGCCCGAGGATAAGCCAGTTTGTGAACCCGGCGGCAAAAGCCAGCGCCATGAAAACACCATACCAGTGTATCGTGAGGGGGCCTGCTTCGAAAAAAACCGGGTTCATGGCTGAGCACTGTATTACGGGTGAAAGGCGTTTGACCGGTACTATCGCAGAATGCAGACGGGGTGCAAGTGTGATCAGGAGGGATCGCACCGCGGGACACGGTTGTTGTGCGATAGCTTATTTGATCTTGATTCGGATTCGGCGCTGGTTAATTGTGTCACTTTATAACAATGCGCGCGACTGAGCGGGGTGCCTGTGCCCCATCTTAACCGGCTAAAACCCAAAAAGCTTTGAATGTCTGAGGAAACGACACAGATTCAGCTTGATCATGTATCCGTTATGCATTGCGCCAAGTGCAATGTGGCGATGGATGTTTCCGGCCTGGAGCCCTTCTCTGAAATTGAGTGCAGCCAATGCAGCCACAAGGATGTTGTGCCGGCCCGCTTGGGCACCTTTACGCTTCTGAACCTGATCAACACGGGCGGGATGGGCGCCGTATACCGCGCACGGGACGAATCGCTCGGCAGGCTTGTCGCCATCAAGGTCATGCTGAAGCGTCTGGGATCGGATCCCAAGGTCCTGGAGAGTTTTAAACGGGAAGCCCAGTCGGCTGCGAGGTTGAATCATCCCAACGTTGCCCAAATCTACTCATTCGGTCAGGAGCACGGGCAGCCGTACATCGTGATGGAGCTGGTCTCCGGCAAGCGGTTCGACGGCATGATTGACAAGGGCGGTGCGCTGGACCCCGGACTTGTGCTCAAGATCGGCCTGGACATTGCCGAGGGCCTGAAGGCTGCCTCGGAGATAGATCTCGTGCATGGCGATGTGAAGCCTGAAAACATCCTGCTGGATGAAAAGCGGAATGCCAAGCTGGTGGATTTCGGGATCGCGACTTTTGCTGACCAGGCGCCGGCTGAGGAGGGCATCTGGGGAACGCCGTATTACATCGCGCCGGAGAAGGTCACCCGCAAAAAAAGTGATGCGCGGTCTGATATCTACAGCCTGGGTGCCACGCTTTACCATGCGCTGGCGGGCAAGCCTCCCTTTGAGGCGGACTCTCCCGTGGAGGTGGTCCGGGCGCGGCTGGATTCAATGCCCCAACCCCTGAACGAAGTGCGGGAAGATATCCCGGAACCGGTCGCAGAAATCCTGGTTCGCATGCTGCAGACGGATCCGGGCAAGCGGCATCCCACCTATGCGTCCCTGATCGGCGATTTTTCCAAAGCCCTGGAGACCTGCGCACCCAAAAGTGCGGGGTCCATTGCCGGGTCGNNCGCAGTTCCGGCGGCCCCGGAGGCACAACGGTGAAGACGACCGCAGTCATCAGTGAAGGCGCGGCAGCAGGTGGGGGAGAAGGCGGGCAGGCCGCCAGCGCAGAGGGTGCAAAGGCCGGCGGAGGAAAACGCGCTCTCAAGATAAACCGCAAACCGATTTCACAGCGCATGACGGTAACCGGCCCGGCTGTGCAATCCCCCCAGTCGGATGAGGCCGCGCTTAAAAAGCGCAGGAAGGCCCGAATGGTGGCGGTGACCGTGGGCAGCATTGTCGGTGTCCTTGTCCTGGGCGGGATTATTGCCGTGCTGGCCTACCAGTCGAACCTGAAAAAGCGTGAGGCGTGGGGTCGGGCCCATGAATTGCGTGTGCGACGCGGCGTGGCCGAGGAACTGATTGGAAAAATCAATGACCTTGCGGAGGCGGCCAAGGTAAACAGCGCCCTGGTATTGCCCATGGTGGCCGAGGTCNNNNGAGCCGGAACCCGAGCCTGAGCCTGAGTCCAAGGATGAAAAAGGTGCCGAGGATAAGGAGGCTGCGGAGGGGGCCGACGCTGCGGACGATGCCGGAAAGAAGGACGATGCGCCTGCCGAAGGTGATCCTGCAGCGGATGCCGACGGGGAGGAAAAGGAAGCGGCTGAGCCCGAAGCTGCCGAAGAACCGCCTGCAGATCCGGAACCGGCGCAGGATGAAGCTCCCGCCGAGCCGGAGCCTGAACCGGCAGGAACAGAAACATCCAGGGCTGTCCAGTTCGGCATCAAGGTCATGAGGTCGCGGGATAAAATTGGAAAACTTTCTGCTGAAATTGCAACCCGGCACAAAGATGCCAACACCATGTATGCGCAGATTATGGGAACCGATGACCCGGCCGTCGCCCGGCGCCATGTGCCAGACCTGGAATCTTCGCTGGGCTTCATGGAAAAAGCCCTGAAGAATATCGATGATCTCGTCGATGATGCCCGTGAGGCGAGTGAAAAGGTGGCAACGATTCGGAGCACAACCGAGAAGACACGTGCCGAGGAAAAACGCCTGGCAGAAGAAAAAGCTGCTGCCGAAGCGCATGCCGCCCTGATCGTGCGGGAGCGAGAGAGGGTCAGGGAGGTTGAGCAGCAGGGAACCGGAATGATTACCTCCGAATTCAATCTTGAGGGAGCAGTCGAGTTGGTCGAGACCCTGGAAGAGGAGTTGAAAACCGAAGAGAGCAAGAAAGACCTGTCGGTTGTCAGGGATCGGTTCCATGTCATTCTCGGCCTGAAAACATTTCTTGTCAGGGAAATCAACCGTGAGCCCATGCGGTTCGGATACGATTCCGGTCGCGGCTCACGCCAGGACATTCAATCTGCTGATGCAGAGGCCATTTCCGTTCAGTCCGGAAAAGTGCCCTGGAAAGATATATCGCTCCAAAAGCTGAGCGGCATCATGGTGCATTACGTATCCGGGGAACGCGTCGGTCCCAGCCGGAGAGCGGATGCATACATGGCCATGGCATTTCTCTGCAGGCTGAACGGTGCTGATGCCGCTGCCGACAAGTTTGAGGCCAAGGCCTCATTTGCACTGCCCAATGCCCAGGAGCGGATAGAACGCCTCAGGCCCGGAACCCCGGAAGCCCCTTAACGCTCCTCCCCAAGCCGCCTTGTGGATGATTCAGCGGTTGCCCGCGTCGGGGTCATTTTGAAGCCGCACGGACTTGATGCGCTCCGTGCCGTATTTTTTCTGCAGGTTCTTCAGCATTTCATCCCTGCCAAAATGAGAGAGTTCGGCCAGCCAGGCAGAGCTGTCCACATAGACGGTGAGAACCCGCTCCTGGAGTTGCCCCGGCCGCGTATGGGCAGCGACGGTTTTGCCCACGATATCCGCCCAGTCCTGTTGCAGGGTGTTGAGCCAGGTCAGTGATGCGGCTCCTAGTTTTTGCATCAGCGCATCAATGCCGGATTGAATCGGTTCGGCATCGTCCAGGGGGCGTGGCGGACCGGGTAAGTCCGTCTGCTGTCGCTCACGCTCTACGAGCCATTGGCCGCGGCGGTAACGTCTGGGTGCATTTCTCATGCGCGGAGGAGGGCGGTTACGGCACGGGAAACCGGGACGTCAGTTCCTGCATGCTGAGCCTGGTCTCGCGAAGCAGCGTTTCATCCTCGGGGTTATCAAGCACCGCAATGATGGCATTGCCGATAACCTTCATGTCTTCTTCCTTCATACCCCGCGTGGTGACAGCGGGGCTGCCAATCCGGATACCCGAAGTAATGAACGGGCTTTTCGTGTCGAAGGGAATGGCATTCTTGTTAACCACGATGCCGGCACTTTCGAGCGCGCGTGCAGCGTCCTTGCCCGTCTGGTTTCGGTCGGTAAGGTTAACGAGGAAAAGGTGGTTGTCCGTACCGCCTGACACGAGCGAGAGTCCCGCGCCGGTGAGCACATCGGCAAGCGCCTGCGCATTCGCAACGGTTTGAGCCGCATAGGTTTTGAACGAGGGGTGAAGGGCTTCGGCCAGGCCCACCGCTTTTGCCGCGACGGCATGCATGAGAGGTCCGCCCTGCAAACCGGGAAAAATCTGCTTATCAATTTCTTTCCCGAAAGCTTCGCGGGAGAGGATCATGCCGCTTCGCGGACCCCGCAGGGTTTTATGCGTGGTCGTGGTTACGAATTCAGCGTAAGGCACCGGTGAGGGATGGGCGCCCCCGGCCACGAGCCCTGCAATGTGCGCCATGTCGACAAGCAGGTAGGCATCCACCTCATCAGCAATCGCCCTGAAGCGCTCGAAATCCAGCGTGCGCGGATAGGCGCTGGCGCCGGCAACAATCAGGCGCGGCCTGTGCTGGCGTGCCAGTTCAGCCACCTTGTCATAATCGATTCGGCAGGTGTCGGGCTCCACGCCGTAGGACACGAAATTATAGGTCCTGCCGGATATGTTGACGTCGTGTCCGTGGGTCAGGTGCCCGCCGTGTGCCAGGCTCATGGCCAGCACCGTGTCTCCCGGGTTGAGCACCGTCTGGTAGACTGCCACGTTTGCCGAGCTTCCGGAATGCGGCTGCACGTTGACATGCTCGGCGCCGAAAAGGGTTTTGGCGCGTTCGATGGCCAGGGTTTCCACCTCGTCCATGAAGGCGCAGCCCTGGTACCAGCGCTTGCGCGGGTAGCCCTCGGCATACTTGTTGGTCATCACCGAGCCCTGTGCTTCACGCACGGCACGGCTGGCATAGTTTTCCGAGGCAATCAGGTTAACCGTTTCCGCCTGGCGTTTTTCTTCGCCGCGAATCGCTGCATAGACCTCCGGGTCGGTTTCCTGTACGGCTTCGCAGCCCGGCATCCCGCTGTCAATTTTGTCCACACGCCGGTGATGGCGTTCATCGACAGAAAACTCCGTGTCCAGGAAACGGTCGACGATTTCACGGGCCGTTTCGTCCTCGGTTACGGCTCCGGCCATAACAAGCACGTTGGCATTATTGTGCTCGCGGCAGGTGGCCGCCATCTCGGGATTCAGGCACAGGGCTGCGCGCACGTGCGGAAACCGGTTTGCGCTGATGCACATCCCGATGCCCATTTTGCAAATAAGTATTCCGCGGTCGGCCTCGCCGCTGGCCACACGCTCGGCGACAGACTGGGCGTAATCCGGGTAGTCTGCCGACTCGGTATCGTGGCAGCCCACATCTTCGGTGGCCATGCCCCGCTCATTCAAAGATGCTTTGACGACCTCTTTCAGGTCAAATCCGCCGTGATCTGATCCGACTGCAATTTTCATGACTGTATGTCCGGCTCCAGGCTGTTCAGGTACTTGATTAAACCGGGCACCGCATCGCCAATGGCGTCACGGGTTTTCCGGTACACGGACAGGCTCATGCCAATGGGGTCATCCACGTCCTGACAATCGGCATTCGGGTCGAAAGAACGAATCAAATGAACTCGGTCTCTGGCGTCAGGATACAGATCTCCGAACTGAGCGCTGTGAGCGGCAGTCATTACCACAATGCAAAATGCGGAGTCAACCAAATCCCGGGTGACGGGGCGGCTTCTGTGGGGTGAAATATCGATCTCCAGCTCCCGCATGGCCGACACGGCATCGCGGCTGGCGGGTTGCCCGTGGACAGCCATCAGGCCGGCGGAAATGACCTGCCAGCCGGCGTTCGAAGGCAGTGCCCGCCGCACGAGGTATTCCGCCATCGGGCTGCGGCAGATATTGCCGGTGCAGATGCAGAGGATGGCCGGATCCGGGGCATTCATTGGGCAATTCTCATAATCTCATTCCGGCTGATGGCCTCTTCCCGTAAAACCAGGACCTGCTCATCGCTGACCTGGACGACCGAGCTTGCCTTTCCGCCCGGTGCAGGCCCCCCGTCAATCACGAGAGATACCGAGCCTTTGAGCATGGCTACAGCCTCCTCAGCCGTCCGTGCCGCCTCCATGCCGCTTCGGTTTGCACTGGTCACGCGCAGCGGCGTGCCGCATGCGCGGATGGCCAGACGGGTGAAATCATAATCGGGAATACGGAATCCCTCAAGTATGCAGGGGCCTGAGGCGGCGGCATCCGGAGTTTTCAGTACCAGGGTAAGGGCTCCTGGCCAGAAATGTTCTGCAAGGCGTCGCTCGCGCTCGTCAAGGAGCGCTCCGTACACCTCAATCACCTCAATATCCGAGGCGAGGAATGCAATGGGTTTGTCTTCCGCGCGCCCCTTGGCCGCGTAGAGGCGCTCCTGGGCACCGGGAAAGCGCGGATCGGCCGCCAGCCCGTAAACAGTGTCCGTGGGCAGAACCACAAGTTCTCCGCGTGTAAGCGCCTCTGCCGCCTCGCGGACAGCCGCTTCAAGTCCAGTCTCCTGTAGGTTCAGNNCGTTTCAAGGCCAGTCTCCTGGAGGTTCAGGATACGGGGATCACAGGAATTCGGGAGCGAGGAGGTCATTCGCCGCTGTCGGGTTTTTTCGGCTGACGCGGCTCACCGCTTTCCCCCGCAGCCGCGTTGGTAGATAGGGCGGTCCCGTTTAAATGGAGGGCCTGGAGACCAAGCAGAATATCCGCCGCCCGTGCGAGGACATGATCGTCCTTCACCCGCTCCTGTAGCAGGCGGTACTCGCGGGTACGCTCCGAAACCGGCCGTCCCTTGGAATCCTCTTCGGGAGGCGTCCAGTTCGATTCCCGGGTTTCGCTTGCGTTGACCCGAATGTCAGGCAGGACGCCCGTGCCTGCAAATCCGGGCCCCTCAACCATGTCGATGAACTGCATGGCGATGTAAAGGTGCCGACCATCCTGAAGTGTTATGGAATCGCGCACGGCATTATCGCCGCGGGTCGGGCTGCCGATCAGCATAACCCCGCTTTTGCCGCGCAGGCAGGCTGCGAGGAGTTCCGAGGCGTCAGAGGTATGGTTGTCGGTCAGCAGAATAAGGGGAGGGCGCTCGCCCGCGGGTGAGGATGACGGCGGCAGTGCCTCGTGAAGGGAGAAAACGTTCCCGCTCCTGTCCAGCAGGCGATACAGGGGCATGCGTGAACCGAGAAAAATACCCGCGAGACTGTCAACATCGGCATGGCGGGCTCCCCCCGCTTCGCGAAGATCGAGAATCATGCCCGGCCCGAGGGTGTTTGTGCGCGCCTGGATAATGTCGGCAACCGTCTCGGCAGCCCCGGGAAAAACACCGTTCAGCCGAATGTACTGAATACCTGACGGCAAAACTTCCGCAGCATTCACCGCGGTATTGGTCGGAGGGTGATAAGGGGAAGCGCCGAGGACCGCACGGGGGTCCACGGCCTGCAGGTAAGCTTCCTCAAGGCGGACGGCCAGGTTCGTATCACTGCCGTTAACGCCCAGGTCGCGCAGCGCCGCGGAAATCACCGTCAGGTCGGGACCTTGCCCGCTGACGGTGTCCGCGATGGCTGCCGAACCCAGAACAAGCGCGACCAGAAAATAGCGCGCCGTGTTCACGCTCAGCTTTTTGCTTCAAGGTCTTTCTGCACGCGGGCATCCCCCTGCTGCACCTTTTTCTTGAGGCCGCGTTTGTGTGCCACGACGCGCCGGGCAATGGCGCTGTCGGTCAGGGCCAGGATCTGTGCGGCGAAGATGGCCGCATTGACAGGGCCTGCGCTGCCGAGCGTTACGGTTGCCACCGGGATACCCGCCGGCATCTGGATGGTCGAGAGGAGCGAATCAATGCCGTTCAGGGCGCCTCCCTTGACCGGAATGCCAATCACCGGAAGGGTGGTGTGTGCTGCGAGTACGCCGCCCAGGTGTGCTGCTCCTCCTGCAGCGGACATGAGAACCTTCATCCCGCGCTTGGATGCCGAGGCGGCATATTCTACAGCGGCATCCGGTGTGCGATGGGCCGAGCAAACGCGTACCTCGTAGGGAATTTCAAACTCTTCGAGCGTGGTTGTGGCTGACTTGAGCAGCGGCCAGTCTGAATCACTGCCCATTACAATGCCAACAAGCGGTTTCTTTTTTGCCATGATGTATCTCCTTGCGGGGTTTTGTGTTTAAACCTGTTTTGGTTTTTTTGTTAATTTATTCTCCGGTCTGCGGCGGGTTTCCGAGCGCCCTGCCTGCAATATCCCTTCTGAATTCGGCTTCGTCAAAATGAATCATGTTTACGGCCTTGTAAGCGTGCGCAACGGCATCGGATAAATCCGATCCCACGGCTGTAACGCCCAGCACGCGACCGCCTGCCGTGACAACGCTGTCGTCCTCAAACGCCGTGCCGGCATGAAAGACAACGCTGTTCGGAACCTGTGCGGCATCGTCAAGTCCCCGGATAACCCGCCCGCCGGTGTATGAACCCGGGTATCCGCCGGAGGCCATCACGACACAGACCGAAGGTTGTTCGGTCCACTCAATCGTTGCGGATGCAAGGCTGCCGTCAATGCAGGCGTTCAGGAGCGGAACCAGGTCGCTTTGCATACGCAGGAGAACAGCCTGGCATTCCGGGTCGCCGAAACGGACATTGTATTCCAGCACTTTGGGACCGTCCGCGGTGCACATCAGTCCTGCATACAGGACGCCCTTGAAATTGATATTACGGCGTTGAAGCTCGTCAATCGTGGGCTGCAGGATTTTCTCAGCGATGAAGTGCCGCATGTCGTCCGTTACAACCGGTGCGGGCGAGTAGGCTCCCATGCCGCCGGTATTGGGCCCGCGGTCTCCATCGTAGGCGCGTTTATGGTCCTGGCTGGAGTCCAGCATCAGGAACGTGCTGCCGTCCACGAGCGCCAGAATGGACGCTTCTTCGCCGATCAGCGTTTCTTCAATAATGACATTCAGGCCGGCATCGCCAAAGACGGAGTCGGTCATCATTTCCGTTATGGCCTGCTCTGCAGCCTCGGCTGAATCGCACATGATCACGCCTTTGCCGGCTGCCAGCCCGTCCGCCTTGACCACGCAGGGGCCGCCGAGTGACCGGGCATAGTCAATTGCATCCCCCGCATTGGAAAAGGAGCCAGCGGCCGCGGTCGGCACGCCCGCGGCAGTGAGGACATCCTTGCAGAAAATTTTGCTGCCCTCGAGCCGGGCTCCGTCGCGCGTAGGCCCGAAAACGCGCAATCCCAGTTCCTGCAGGGCGTCCGAAAGGCCTGCACAAAGCGGGGCCTCGGGGCCAATCACGGTGAGGTCGGGGCGTTCGCGCGTGGCCCAGGCCACCAGGGCGGGGATATCCTCGGCGCCGATGTCGAGATTGGTGGCAAGTGTGCGGGTGCCGGCGTTCCCGGGTGCGCAGAACAGTTCCGGCCCGGATGAGTCGTTGGCCAGTTTCCATGTCAAGGCATGCTCCCGGCCGCCTCCGCCCACAACAAGAATTCTCATGAAGTGCTCGCTCCTGCAGGTTTCCCAGATTCGTCAATTGCGTTCAAACCCCGGCTAGCGTATGGTGCCGAGATCCTGAAGCATAATTAATTGAGGCCGGTGCACAAGCTTTAGATCCGGAGATGTGCCCGGACGGCAGCCCCGGAGACGAAAGGAAAGAAGATTAGGCCATGATCCCACGCTACACCCGTCCGGAAATCGGCGATATCTGGACCGACGAAAACAGGTTTCGAATCTGGCTGCAGATCGAGGTTCTCGCCTGCGAAGCCATGCACCGCCTCTCCCTGGTTCCCAAAGCGGACCTTGAGCGCATTCGCAAGCGTGCCGACTTTGATGTCGACCGCATCCTCGAAATTGAAAAAGAGGTGAATCATGACGTGATCGCCTTCCTGACCAACGTGGCTGAGTATGTCGGTCCTTCCGCCCGCTATATTCACCGCGGCCTGACGAGTTCCGACATCCTGGATACGAGCCTTGCGGTGCAGATGGTGCAGGCCATGGATGTGCTGATTCGCGATGTCAAAGCCGTGCGGAGGGCCGCGGCCGCCAAGGCCAAAAAGTATAAATACACCCCCATGATCGGGCGATCGCACGGCATTCATGCGGAGCCGATCACGTTCGGCCTGAAGATGGCCCTGATGTACGATGAGTTCGGACGGGCGCTGAAGCGCCTGGAGACGGCGCGTGAGATCGTGCGTGTCGGGCAGCTATCGGGTGCCGTCGGCACGCATGCTCACCTCGACCCCTCCGTGGAGGCGTATGTCTGCCGCAAGTTGAAGCTCCGGCCGGCAACAATATCCACTCAGGTCCTCCAGCGTGACCGGCATGCGGAGTACATGTCCGCCATTGCCCTGGTGGGAGCATCGGTGGACCGCTGGGCCACCGAGTTCCGTCACCTGCAGCGAACGGAAGTGCACGAAATGGAGGAGTTTTTCGGTGCGGAGCAGAAGGGCTCCTCCGCAATGCCCCACAAGAAAAACCCGATCACCGGCGAAAAGCTCTCCGGGCTGGCGCGCCTGCTGCGGGGGAACCTGGTGGTCGCGCTGGAAAACGTGGCACTTTGGCATGAGCGCGATATCTCGCATTCCTCGGCCGAACGCATTATCATGCCCGACAGTACGATCGCGCTGGATCACATGCTGGTAGGCCTTGAGCGGCTCGTGCGCCAGATGCGCGTATTTCCGAAACGCATGCAGGAAAACCTGGATATGACCCATGGCCTGATCCATTCGCAGCAGGTTCTGCTGCTCCTTACGGACAACGGGGTGTCGCGCGAAAAGGCCTACCGGATTGTGCAGCGCAACGCGATGCAAACGTGGGAGACGGGCGTGGAGCTTTACGAACTGGTCTGTGCGGACAGTGATGTGCAGAAGGCCGTCAGCCGGGAACAGCTTGATGAGGTCTTTAACATTCAAAACCATTTCCGTGATGTCGACAGGACCTTTCGCGAACTGGGGCTGGCATCATCATGAGCCGTAAGCCGTCAGCCTATGCGAGGGCCGGTGTGGATATCGACTCCATGATGTCTGCACTGGGGTCGGTGAAGCGCATGGTGAAAGCATCGTCCACCCCCGGGGTTATGAGCGATGTCGGGTCTTTTGGCGGACTGTTTCGCTCGCCGGGGAAGGATCATGTGCTGGTTTCGAGTACCGACGGGGTCGGCACCAAGCTCAAAGTGGCCGTGATGGCGGAAAGACACCACACCGTCGGTNNCGTCGGCCAGGACCTGGTCAATCACTGTGTCAATGATGTGCTGGTGCAGGGAGCGGCGCCCCTGTTTTTCCTGGATTATCTCGGGGCGGCGCGCCTGGAGGGGCAGGTGTTTCGGGACATCGTCCGGGGGCTGTGCAAGGCCTGCCGCGAAAACGGCTGTGCCTTGCTGGGGGGTGAAACGGCCGAGATGCCCGGGTTGTATCCGGCCGGAGAATATGACCTGGTGGGAACGATCGTGGGATCGGTGGAGCGCAAGCGCCTGGTGACCGGCCGGGCAATCCGCCGGGGGGATATCCTGATCGGGTTGCCGTCCTCCGGGCTTCACACGAACGGCTATTCCCTGGCCCGCAAAGCTATTTTTGAGACCGCGGGCCTGACCGTGGATGATGTGCTTCCCGGAACCCGCAGGAAAGTGGGGGACCTGCTCCTGGCGGTACACAGGAGTTACCTGCGTCCGGTGCAGGCCCTGGGCGCGAAAGTGAAGATTCGCGGCATGGCGCATATTACCGGCGGCGGATTTTACGATAACGTGCCGCGTATCCTGCCCGACGGGCTGGGGGTTGAGGTGGATGCCTCCAGTTGGAAAGTCCCGGAGCTGTTCTCCTTTATCGGCGAGGCCGAGAAAGTGGACCGCGAAGAGATGTACCGTGTATTCAACATGGGCATCGGGTACATTGTCATCGTGGCCCCCGGGGATGCGGACCGGGCCCTTGACCTGCTGAAGCGCCGCCGTTGCGCCGCCCGCGTCATCGGGCGTGTTGTCAAAGGAAGCGGCACCCGTATTCTCTAGGTTTGCTCCGCGAAAAAGCCGCCCTTTCGCGGAACTCCGCATGCGCCGGGCGGAAATGCCTGATCAGACAGGGAGGATACGTTATGGCTGAAATTCCAAATGCACCCGTGAAGCGGCTGATGATTGAAGGCGCCGGCGGTCTGCGCATCGGCGGCAGTGCTCTCGATCTCGCGGCCGAATATGCCTCCAGCCTGCTCAGGCAGCTTGGTCAGTCCGCGGCCGGCCACGCGCTCGCCGACCGCCGCAAGACGATCAAGGACGAAGATGTGAGCCGCGCCTGGGCGGAACTGACCCGCTGATTTTCTGAAACCGCTTAAACAACCGGGATGCGGCACACGCACCCGTGTGCGTGTACCGGCCCGGGTTTTCTTCAGGTTATACGCCTTCGCGATTGCGACGCAGCATTTCACCCAGGGTCTGGTTGGTTGTCACCGTGTGGCCTTCCAGCGGCAGAATGCGCTCATGGATGGCATCGATGATCCACGCAGCCTGCGGGAAGTAATCCGGTTCCATTTCGGCTGCCGGGGTAATCCAGTTCCGTGAACCGACAACCACCGGCGGAGCGTCCAGGTAGTCGAATGCCAGCTGGCCGAGGTTGGCGGCAATGGACTGAGCAACGGATCCGCGCTCGCACGCATCCGAGGCAACCACCACGCGTCCGGTTTTGCGGATTGATTCCACGATCGGCTCGTAGTCGAGGGGGTTGATGGTGCGGCAGTCGAAGATGTCGCAGGTCAAACCGTGTTTTGCCTCGAGCTCATCGGCCGCCTCCACGGCGCGGTACAGGGTTGCTCCAATCGTTACCAGCGTCAGGTCGGAACCTGTGCGGCGCTGCGCCGGAGGACCAAAAGGCACCTCGTAGTAACCTGCCGGCACTTCGGGCTCAAACAGTTCGCCGATGTCGTACAGCCTCTGGCTTTCAAAGAAGACCACCGGGTCTGTTCCGCTCAGCGCGGTGTTCAGCAGCCCCTTGGCGTCATAGGGTGTGGACGGGAAAACCACTTTCAGGCCCGGCATGTGGTTCACCAGTGCGGTCCAGTCCTGTGAATGCTGAGCTCCGTACTTCGAGCCCACCGATACGCGTAGCACAACCGGCATTTCAAGCAGGCCGCCGGACATGCCCTGCCACTTGGCGAGCTGGTTAAACACTTCGTCACCGGCGCGGCCGAGGAAGTCACAATACATGAGTTCCACGAGTGCCCGTCCGCCCTCAAGTCCGTAGCCTACAGCGGTACCGACAATGGCCGCCTCGGAAATGGGCGAGTTGAACAGGCGGTGGTAGGGCAGGGCCTCGGTCAGGCCGCGGTAGCAGGCAAAGGCACCGCCCCAATCGCGGTTTTCCTCACCGTAGGCCACCATGGTCGGATCCTCGTAGAAGCGGTGAATAATGGCCTCAAAAATCGCATCGCGGTACTGGATGACCTTATTCTTTGAGACCGGTTTCCCGTCGACGATTCCGGCACGCGATTTCTTGGCCAGCGCCACAACCCGCGGATTCTCTTCCAGCGGCATGAGGACCTCAGGCTCGCGGTCGTCAAGTTTTTCGACCTTGCGGTTGGAGAACATGATGTCGCCGATGTATTCGGCATCGACGCGCGGCGAAAGCTCCAGGTCCGACGCGAGTCGATGTGCTCTGCCGACGACTTCTCGCACGTGTGCCTGCTTGGCCTCGAGCTTCTTGTTGTCAATCAGGCGCAGCCGCTTCAACTCGTCGGCATACCATTCGATCGGATCGTTATCCTGCCACATGCTGACTTCCTCTTTTACCCGGTAGGAGGAGGCATCGGAAGGTGAGTGGCCGGAGTAACGATAGGTGATGGTTTCCAGCAGGACCGGTCCGTCACCCTCTTCAATGACCTTGCGTTTGCGGCGAACCGCATCAACCACGGCCAGCGGATTGTATCCGTCGACACGTTCGGCATGCAGTGCGTTCGGGGCCACGCCGGCGCCCACGCGGGCGAGGACGTCGTATCCCATGGTTTCGCCCTGGGTCTGGCCGCCCATGCCGTAGAAGTTGTTCATGAAGTTGAAGATGATGGGCAGCCCGCCCTTGTGCGCATCGTCCCACAGGGTGCGGAACTGGCTCATGGCGGCAAAGTTCAGCGCTTCCCATGTCGGGCCGCAACCCATGGAGGCATCGCCGATGTTTGCGATTACCAGTCCGGGCTGGCTGTTGACCTTCTTGAATAGCGCGGCACCGGCGGCAATGTCCGCGGATCCGCCCACGATGGCGTTATTGGGGAAAATTCCGAACGGGGTGAAGAAGGCGTGCATGGAGCCGCCCAGTCCGCGGTTCAAGCCCGGCTTCCGGCCGTAGATTTCCGCCAGTGCCCCGTAAATCAGGAAGTCGGTCGCGAGGGACTTGACGTCACCTTCGGCATGCTTTTCGATAACTTTCAGGCACTCGCCATCCATGTAGTTTTCCATGATGTAGGTCAGCGCTTCGTCATCAAGCTTGTGGATGGCCGAAAGCCCCTTGGCCAGGATTTCGCCGTGTGACCGGTGTGACCCCAGGATGTGGTCATCGATCGTCAGCAGAAATGCCTGTCCCACGGCGGCAGCTTCCTGCCCGATGGACAGGTGGGCCGGGCCCTTGTGATCATATTCAACACCGGCATAGATGCCCTCTGTTTTGATCGTGTTGAGCATGGTCTCAAATTCACGGATCATCAGCATGTCATCGAGAATGCCGATGACTGCATCTTTGCCATACCGCTCGACTTCGCGTTCAAGCTTTGTGCGGTAGCGGTTGAGCGAAATTTCCGGCGATTGGATCTTACGCGCTTTGCGTTCGACTGCGGGGTCAACAATGGTTTGTTTTGGCATGTTTCTTTACCGTTATTCTGTTGTTTCGTGTTGTTAGGTTTGTGTGCCTCAGTGAATACTGAGCACGGTGTCGCGAATGATTTCCGATGTTGTGGGGTGGGGGAAGACAATGTCTTCGATCTCCTCCGCCCTGTATTCTGATTCTATCATGGCAGCTGCCCCGAAGATCATTTCGGAGCAGGCGCCGCCGATCATGTGTACACCCAGCAGGGCCCGTGTTTCGGCATGCAGGACAACCTTGACGACGCCGCGTCCATCCGCATGCTCGGCCAGGAAGCGCCCGTTGGCGCTCATTGGCATTTTGGCGGAGACGGCGGGAATGCCGCGGGCCTCCGCATCCTCCTGGGTCAGGCCGACGGTTGCCACCTCGGGGTTGGTGTAGATGACGCCCGGAATGGCGTCGTACCGCATACGGTCCGGTCGTCCCGTAATATTGTGAACGATCACCTCTCCCATGCGTGATGCCGAATGGGCCAGCCATGTTTTTCCGGTAACGTCGCCGGCGGCCCAGACACCGGGAACGTTCGTGGCGCAGCGTTCATCGATTCGGATCCCGCGGCGGTCGAAATCCACGCCGAGGGCCTCGAGACCCAGGCCTTCCACGTTCGGCACGCGGCCGGTGGCGATCAGGACCCTGTCCGCTTTCACCGATTCCTTTTTGTCGCCGATCGAAAAGTGAACCTCGGTTTCGGTGATGCTCTCCACCCGTGCACCGGTATGGAACGACACGTTCTTTTTACCCAGGTCGGCACGAAGAAGTTTCGCGATCTCCGGATCCACGTTCGGGCAGATCTCCGGCAGCATTTCAATCACGGTGACCGGAACGCCGATGGATCCAAACATGCAGGCAAATTCACAGCCGATGACGCCGCCGCCGACCACCACGAGGTGTTCCGGTTGTTCCCGGGTATCGAGAATGCCGGTCGAATCGACGACATGCGGAAGGTCGCTGCCGGGAATCGGGGGTGCCGCCGGAGAGGACCCCGTGGCGATCATGATGTTTGTCCCGGTGTAAACGGTGTCGCCGACACGCACGCGGTTGCCCGCCTCGAACGTGGCCGAGCCGTTAACCACCTCAACCTTGAAGCGTTTCATCAGGCCCGCAATGCCCTTGCGCAGGGTTTCCATGACGTTCTGCTTCAGGTCATGGGCCGTCGGCAGGTCGAAGCGTGCATCGCTGACGCTGATACCGTATGCAGAGCCGTGAACGGCGTAGTAATAATGCTTGGCGGCGTTCAAGAAGGGTCTTGGAGGGGATGCAGCCGCAGTTGAGGCAGACACCCCCGAGGTGTCCCTTCTCGACCAGCAGGACCTTGAGCCCTTTTGCGCCGGCCCGCTCCGCGGCAATGTAGCCGCCGGGGCCGCCGCCAACAATAATGAGATCATACGTCATTTCAGGTGTCTCCGTTTCCGCGCAGCGCGCTTAGGCCAGCGCCAGGCTGAAGTTTTCGAGTGTGGCAGCCAGGTCCTGGAGGAAGCGGGCGCCGGGCGCACCGTCCGTTGCCTGGTGGTCAATGGTCAGGCTCAGGTGCATCGCATCGATGTACACGATTTCGCCCTTGCGCCGAACCGGTTGCAGCGAAAGCCCGCCCACGCCGAGAATGGCCACCTCCGGCGCATTAAGAACCGGCGTGAAGCTTTCAATCCCCAGCATGCCCATGTTGGTTATGGTGAAGGTGCCGCCCTGAAGGAGGTCCGGGTTTACGGTTCCGGCCTTGGCCGAATCGATCAGGGGCTTGAGTGCCTCCGATACCCCCCGCAGAGAAAGCCGGTCGGCATTCGCGAGTACGGGCACCATGAGTCCGCGCGGTGTATCCATGGCGATTCCCAGGTTGACGTTGGGATAGCGCAGAATACGGTCGCCCAGGAAATGGGCATTCAGCTCGGGATGCCGGCGAAGCACCTGTGCAGTTGCAAAGGCGATCATGTCGTTCAGGGTAATGTTCGGCAGTCCCAGTTTTTCGCCCTGGTCCTTGACCTGCGCCCGGTATGCCTGTAGGGCGCTCGCATCGAAGGTTGTCGTCAGGGTCAGCTGAGCAGTCGTAGAGAGAGACTGGTGCATCCGCTCGGCGATAATCTTGCGAATACCGCTTACCGGTACCGTTTCGACCTCGGTCAGGACTGCAGGTGCGGCAGGTGCCGCCGGTGCTGAACCGGCCGGCTGCAGGTCAGAAGTCAGCACGCGTCCGCCGGGGCCGGATCCTGCCGCGGGCGGCGCCAGTCCTCCGCCGGCCATGGCGGCAACGGCTGCCGGGCTGAGAGCCGGACCTGCGGCTGCTGCCGCCTGGACATCCCGTTCAATGACACGGCCCTGCGGACCGGTACCGGGAAGGGACCCGGCATCAATGCCGACTTCCGCAGCACGATTGCGGGCGCGGGGACTTGCCGGGGAGGTGCCTGTAGCCGGGGCGGCTGCAGGCGCAGCGGGAGCGGCAACCGGCGCTGCGGGAGCAGGTTCGGCCGGTTTGGCTTCTGCCGGGGCCGATGCCGCTTCAGGAGCAGCAGCTGCTGCAGGTGCGGCCGGAGCTGATCCATCAGGCGCCAGGCCGGAGGCATCTTCACCGGCATCACCAATGGCAGCGATGTTGGTCAGGACCGGAATATCCTCCCCTTCAGGGAAAAACAGGGCCAGGACGGTGCCGGCAGCCGGGCTTTCCACTTCGAAAACAGCCTTGTCCGTTTCAATATTGGCAAGGGACTGCCCTTCAGAAACGGTGTCTCCCTCAGAGACGAGCCATTCCACAAGAATGCAACTTTCAACCGACTGCCCCTGTCGGGGCATAATGACCGGAGTAGCCATATGTATTCCTTCCTGGATGTTTATTCGATGAAATCCCGGGGTGCATCAGCGGCCGGCGGCGTGCCCTCAGTGGCAGCTGCCAGCCATTCAACCCCATGTTTTTTCAATGCAGCCCGCATTTCCGGGCCNNTCCCCGCCTGAGCAAAGGTGACCTTTCCAAGCTTGGTGTGATCAGCAAGGAGAAATACCCGCCCGGCCCGAGACAAAACCTTTTTCTTGGTGAAAGCCTCATCCGGATCGGTGGTGGTCAGTCCGGCATCTGCCGACAGCCCGATCGTGCCCATGAACGCCTTGTCCACGTGAATGGAGTCGAGAAGCGAGGCCGTCAGGGGGCCTACAAAGGTCTGGCTGAGCCGGCGAAGCTCTCCGCCGACAACGACCAGCTCCGGTCCCCCGGCCGAGAGGAGAGACGCCACGCGCAGGGAATTGGTGACAACCTTTAAGGAGGTCATGCCCTGGATAAGGTCCGCCAGGGCAAGAACCGTGCTGCCGCCATCAAGGTAAATGGTTTCATTCGGGTCAATGCAGGAGAGTGCCCGGTGGGCGATCGCCTCCTTCTCTGAGGCTGCAATTGACGTCTTGTCGTCAAAAAACGGCTCGACAATCGGATTTTCAACAGCGACGGCCCCGCCGTGCACGCGCCTGACGAATCCGCGCCGGTCGAGTTCAAGAAGATCACGCCGGATCGTTGCTGCTGAAACGGAAAGCTGTTCAGCAAGCTCATCCACGCGCAGTGTGTGGTGGCGCTTGAACTGCCGTCGTATTCTGTCCAGCCGCTCTGCAGCCAGACGATGTCCATCTAATGACGTTTTCATGATCGGTAATGATTGAATTTGATCGTTTGGTATCGTTTTTGATTGGAAATGACAAGTTGTTTTTTTAGATATTTTTCAGGGTCGATTGCCGTAAAGGGCATTTATAGGTTGCGATTGCGGGTCTTCCTGATATGATCAACGTTCAATTTTCGATCGCGGTTGGGCGCAAAGCGATGCTGCCCACTCTGCAGATATGTGTAATTGGAGGCTTTGATGACCCTTAACAAACCGTTACCCGCCCTTCTTGGCTTTGTCCTGGTGCTCTGCCTGTCACCCGGGGCAGAGATTATGGCTGATGATATTGATGATATCCTGAGTGCGGAAACGGATGTTGCCCTTGCGGATGTTGAGGAGCAGGTGGAAAGTGTTGTAGCCTCGCGGCAGGATTCAGGGGGCCAGTCCGGCGAAATGGCGCGGCTCCAGGAAGAGCTGCTTGCCGCGCACCACAAGCTTCGCATGGCCCGCGAAGAAGTGGAAACCCTCAAAACGCTCCTAAAGCAGCAGGCGGACCGGCACGGAGCGGAACTGCTCTTTGCCCATTACAACATGGGGTGCGTGTACAAGGCCTCGCGCCAGTACCAGCGCGCAGAGTCCGAATTCCTGAAGGCCCTGGCGATTGACCCGAATGACGCCTCCACGCATTACAACCTTGGCATCCTGTATGACGACGACCTTGAGCAGAAAGACAAGGCCCGTCATCACTACCAGCGTTTCCTGGCCCTGTCGCCTGACGACCGCGACGTGGCCAGTGTCCAGGAATGGCTGGCAGCGCTGGATGACTGAGCGGCCACGCTTTTCCGGCGCCTGCCGGCTGTTTTACGTGCCGGACCTGATTTTCGCAAGTTCCTGACATGCCCCGGAGTTCCTGATGCAGATACGTAAAGCGGTTATACCTGCTGCGGGCTTCGGCACCCGGTTTCTACCCGCCACAAAGGCGCTTCCCAAGGAAATGCTGCCGATCGTGGATAAACCGGTCATTCAATACATCGTTGAAGAAGCTGTCGCTTCCGGCATCACGGACATTGTTCTGGTAATCGGCCGCTCCAAGCGTGCCGTCGAAGAGCATTTTGACCACCAGGTTGAGCTTGAGCACAGGTTGGAGGAAAGAGGGGACACAGCCTCGCTCGACATGCTGCGGCGCATTTCCGGCATGGCATCCATTCACTTTGTCTGGCAAAAGAACCTGCTAGGGCTTGGAGATGCCGTTTACCAGGCCCGGCATCATATCAACGGGGAACCGTTTGCCGTCCTGCTTGGGGACACGGTCGCCTACGGTCCCAGGCCGGTGACGGCGCAGCTCATGGATGTGTATGCGCATTACGGGTCAGCGGTGGTCGGCGTTGAAGAGATCGCCCGCGAAGAGGTGAGTCGATTTGGCGTGGTGGGCGGAGATGCGATTTCGGAGCGAACCTGGAAAATCGGGCAGTTGGTCGAAAAGCCCAGCGTTGAGGACGCGCCCTCCTCGCTCATTATTGCAGGGCGCTATATTCTGCCGCCTGAAATCTTCGAGGCGCTCGAGCGAACGCCCCGGGGAGCCGGAAACGAAGTGCAGCTAACGGATGCAATTGGGGTGCTGATGGAAGACAGGGAAGGCATCGCCTACCGGTTCGAGGGACGCCGTTTTGATATCGGAAACCCGTTGGATTTTATCAAAACGAATATTCACTTCGCGCTGCAGCGCGAGGAGTTCAGGTCAGAACTCGCTGATTTCATGCGCTCGCCTGATTAATGCGGGCGCGCGGGTTCATGGGTGCGGATGTGGAAGCCGGCTGAGCATGCCTCAGTGGTCGCCGTTTTCTTCCTCCTCATCTTCTTCCTCGTCCTCTTCCTCCTCTTCGTCTTTCGGCGGTGCTTTCAGCAATTCGATCTGCTCCTCGTACACTTCGCGGGCACGGTCGTGGAGTTCTTCGCGTTCATAGGCGATGGCCTCGAGGCGAAGTTTTTCCTCCTCCCTGCGGGTGAGGGCCCGATTCATTCGCTGGCGATCTAGCGCTGACTGCGCTTTTGAGCCGCGGCCTTTGCTGCTCGTGAAGCGTTCCTTGTAAGCCTCTTCGCGGTCCTCTTCGCGCTCTTCTTCGCGCTTTTCGTCTTCCGCCTCTTTCTCCATCAGGCGCTCTTCGATCTCCATCAGCTTGTCATCGGCCTCCATTTCGGACCGGTATGTTCTCCCGACTACCTTGGCTTTGCGGCGCTTGACGGCGGAAGACGGGTACCGGACGCCTTCGTTGGATTCATCCTCCTCCCAGGCCCTGGCCGCCATCATCTTTGCCTTGGTGGCCATGAACCCTTCTTTGCGTAATTCGCGGTCGAGCTCCTTGAATTCGGCATCGGTCATTACGGAATAGGTTTCCTCGCCGGCAAAGTCGCTTTGCCTGACGATTACGTATTTTTCCAGTGCAGAAGCGGAGACAGTCAGGATGAACAGGATAAAAACGGCCAGCGTGCGTGCAGTCATGGATATAAGCCCCATCTAGTAGATTCGCGTAACTGCTNNTAAGCCCCATCTAGTAGATTCGCGTAATCTGCTTATCAGCATAGGCGCTGATGAGGGCACGCTCAAGGGGTTTCTCCAAAATCGCTCAGGCCCTGGAGAGAAATTTGTGGGTGCGGGTGTCCACCCGAATAATTTCTCCGCGTTCGAGGTACTCCGGTACCTGGACGGTCAAGCCCGTTGACAACGTAGCCGGCTTTGTGCGGGCCGTGGCGGAAGCGCCTTTCATGGAGGGGCCTGTATCCGTGATTTCCAGCTCCACGACATCCGGAAGTTCCAGCCCGATCATGCGTCCGTTGTGCAGGAGTGCGCGTATACCCTCAAGGTCCTCGGTCAGGCAGAGGCGTTCCTCCCTGATGTCGTCTACATTGATCGAAATCTCGCTGTAATCCTCCAGGTCCATGAACACAAAGGTGTCGCCCTGCTCGTAGGAGAATTGAATGTCGCGGCGTCGCACGTCGGCATCTTTGACCTCGTCGTCGCCCTTGAAGGTTCGGTCCTCCTTCTGGTCGGTAACAAAGCTGCGGAAGCGAATTTTGTAGAGGCTGGCGCCGCCGCGTGCCGAGGGTTGCTGCACCTGCACCTCTTCGACTTTGTACGGTTGCCCGTCAAGTTCCACGATGCTGTTGCGTTTAAGGTCCGATGCTTTGGCCATGTGCGGGCTCTTTCAGTTGGGGACCAGCAGCCACCGGCACTGGCAGGGGGCCATTTGCAGAGGTCCGTTTGTTGTGAAGGGGTCGTCCGGTGAAAGCAAATCAAGGGTTCCGGTGTCAAGCGGAAGATCGAGGAGAACAGCCTGGCTGGAAANNGGCCGGAAACATTGTGCAGGGCAATCACGCGTTCGCCGGTTTCTCTGTTATGGCGCTCAAGGGCAAAGATGCGCGGATCGAGCTTCAGGATTCGCTGACCGGCATCAGGGTGAAAGGCGCTGCATCCGGCACGGATGCGCAGGCGGCGCCGGTATTCGTTCAGGACGCGCGCGGTTCGCGTGTTTGCGTCGGACAGCGCTGCCTCGACATCGGCTGCCTGCAGGCGCGCGCGGTTGATGCTGCGCGCCCGGCCGGTCTCCGCGACCCCGGCCGTATCATTGCGTGAGCCGAGCAGGCTGTGTAGGTAAATGCCCGGGATACCGATCAGGCTCATTGGAATGGTCTGGGACAACATGAAGCGCGCAACATCCTGCTCAAGGTCTCCCCCTGCAACCGGGTCGTTAATGGCATCATAGTAGCTGATATTCATCTCGTAGGGGCTGGTTGTGCCGTCGGCATTGCGCTTCTCTGAAATCTGTCCGCCGCGTGCCAGCACCATCTCCGTCAGTTGCCTGCGCTCCGCATCGGAAAGGATTCCCTCGGTCGGCCGTAGGCCGATGCCGTCGTGTGTAGCCGTGATATTCAGGTAGGTTGCCCGGTCGCTGATTTTCTCGATTTCGCTTGCCCAGTCGGAAAGCTGCCCGGCCGTCTGGTTCAGTATGCTCCATACAATTAGCGGCGCCAGCGTGAAGTTGTAGATCATCTGGGCCTCGTCCCCCGCATTGCCGAAATAGGAAATATTTTCCCTGTGCGGCACATTGGTTTCGGTCAGCAGGATGACGTGCGGAGCAGCGATATCCAGCACGCGGCGGAAAAGCCTGACGACGGCATGCGTCTGGGGCAGATGCACGCAGCCGGTTCCGGGCGTTTTCCAGAGGTAGGGAATCGCATCGAGGCGAATCATTCCCGCCCCGCGCGAGGCGTAAAACAGCAGGATATCGATCAGCTCAATCAGGACAGCCGGGTTTGCGGCATTCAGGTCCACCTGGTCGCGGCTGAACGTCGTCCAGAGCCGGGCCGTGCGCCCATCTGCGCAGGGGAACTCGTGAAACAGGGGGAGGTTACGAGGGCGCACCACATGGGCCGTGTCGGCCTCGGGCGGCGCTTCAATCACAAAGTCGGCATAGCGGGGGTCTCCCCTGAGGTAGCCCTGCACATACTCGCTTTCGGCCGATACATGGTTGATAACCGCATCGAAGCAGAGGCGCCTGTCACCGGCAAGTGCCGTGACGTCATTCCAGCTTCCCAGCGGATCGTTGACTTTTCGAAAATCAACCACCGAAAACCCGTCATCCGATGTCCATGGGTAGAAGGGCAGCAGATGCGCGATGGTAATTTCGCCGTCCAGCTCGCGTTTGAGGAACCCCCGCAGGGTCTGCAGTGGTGTGGCGTCATCGGCGAGCAGGCTGTCTGCATAGGTGATCAGGAATGCATCGGTTTCATTCCAGCCCGGGCGTCCGGGCGGAATTTTACCCTCGTATGTACTGATCAGGGCGTGGATGCGGTCTGCAACCTCAGGCGCCTGCCTGTCGCCGTATAGAATTGAGAGTAGGTCTTGCATGCTGGATGCCTGCGCCCGGCAGGGGTTACTCGAGGGGCAGGCTCAGGGTGAACGTGGTGCCCTGTCCCTGCTCGGACTGCACCGCGATCGAGCCCCCGTGCTCATCTACAACTTTCCTGACCACCGCGAGACCGATTCCGGTGCCCCTGGATCCCTTGGTGCTGAACATGACATCAAAAATTCGAGGGAGGCTTTCGGGAGGAATGCCCGGGCCGTTGTCCGCAAAGATGATCTCCATGCTGTTTTTATCCGGCAGGGGGTGCATGGCAACGCGTATGCGTCCCTTGCCGGCCGTGTTTTCGCTGGCGGCATCGATGGCGTTGGTCAACAGGTTCAGGAATACGCGGTTCATGGCCGTCTCATCAGCGCTGATGAGCGGCAGGTTCTCGGCAATTTCAAAATCCCATTCGATGCGGGTTTCGCTCAGCCGTTCCGCAAACGGGGCCACGGCCTCGGCGAGCAGGTTGGCAAGGTTGGTCGGTTCCCGCTCCGGTTCCCGCTCCTTGGCGTAATTCAGCATGTCCTGCACCAGGTTTGAGAGTCTGCGCTGCTGGCCGTCTACGTTGTCGATGTATTCAGCAAGCTTCTCGGTATTGCCTGCATCGAGGGTGATCCTGAGGTTCTCGATGCTGAAATTCAGGCCCATGATGATGTTCTTGGCATAGTGGGCAAGACCGGCGACGACTTCTCCAATGACGGAGAGCCGCTCCTTGCGGCGGCTTTCCTCCGCGAGTATGGATTGCTTGATGAACAATGCCAGCACATTGGCCACGGTTGCAGCCGCCCGCAGGTCAAACTCGCTGAAGGTCTCGGCCCGGTTGCGCCGCACGATGAAAACAATTCCGATCGGTTCCCCGTCGATAAACAACGGGCAGCAGATTGCCGATGAAATCCGGTGCAGCAGGATGCTCTGTCCGGGAGAAAAGCGCTCGTCGCGCAGCGGATCCGCCGACAGCACCGCCACGTTTTCCGTCAGGGCCAGTTCTATCAGCGTGCGGCTGACCGCGACTTCGCGGATGGCATCATTTGCACTGGCACAGCTGACCACCTCCCATTCCTCGCCGTCGTCAACCGGCTCGATGTAGCAGACCCCGTCGGCATCCAGCAGGCTGAGCATGCGCTCGATCAGCATCTTGGTCGTTTTGTCCCGCTCGTCACTGGTGTTGATGTGCTGCGTCATGTCGCAGACTTCGCGCAGCAGCGTGTTTTCCCGTTCGAGTTCCACGACGGGCTCCGAGCCGCCGCGCAGTGCGAGCAGGCTTGCATCGGCCTGCGGCAGACTCAGCACCACGTTGGATTCTCCATCCTGGAGTTTCAGCTGCAGGTCCGGGATATCGGCGGGGGCAGGGCATTCGAGAATCAGGAAGAACGTGTTTCCGGCCTGGATGCTGTCGCCGTCACTGAGCCTGCATTTTTCAATTTTCTGATCGTTGACCCGGGTGCCGTTAGCGCTGTTCAGGTCACTAATCCAGACACCGTCGTCCTGGGTGAAAATCTCAAAGTGCCGGCGCGAGCAGCCGTCATCCTGCACGCAGAGGTTGCACAGTGAATCCCGGCCGACGAGAATGCGCTTGTACCCGGGAAAGGTATAAAGCTGGCCTGTTCCGGGGCCGTCCGTGATGCGGATCTTCAGCGAGGCCTTCTTGCGTGACTTAGCGGGCATTGGGGTGCTCCTCAATTTGGCGGGCAACGTTAAGGTGTCCGCGCTGGAGGGCGAAATCGCGGGCGGTTTCGCCGTCTTTGTCCTTGAATGTGGTTGTGGCGCCATGGTCCATCAATACGCGAACGACCTGTGCGTGCCCTTCCGCCGCGGCATACATCAGCGGTGTCCAGCCTTCCTCTGCGTCCTGCACGTTTATCTCTGCCCCGCGCTTGATCAGCAGTTCCGCCATCGCAGGGTAGGGGCCGGTGCAGGCGTACATCAGGGGCGTTCGGCCGGTCTGGTCCCGGGCATTGAGGTCCGCCCGGTTGTTCAGAAGCGCTTGGGCCGCGGCGATATGGCCGTTAAAGCCTGCGAGCATCAGGGCCGTCCGGCCGTACATGTCGGGAAGGTCGGCCGGTACACCGATGCCGAGACCCCTTGTTACCGCGGCAGTATCCCCGTTCAGGGCTCCGTCAAAAAAGGCGGGAATTGCAGCCTGGATGGCGGCAGGATCCGGAGGGGGCGGCACATCAGCGGCTTGCCGGGGCGCGGGTTCCTGTGTTTCCGGGGCCCGGTTGCAGGCGGCGGGGAGTAGAATGAGCAGGGCGGATAGACCGTATTTAAAATACCCGTTCATGTGGTGTGCTCCGGCCGGATCATGTTAAGCGCCTGCCCCGCCGGGGGCATCACGCAACGAAAATGGCGGCGGGATGTTGAAGCCGGTTCCTGCGGGCCGGGTTGCATGCTCACGGTTATGGTGGAGCTGAGGGGAATCGAACCCCTGACCTCTTGAATGCCATTCAAGCGCTCTCCCAACTGAGCTACAGCCCCGGCCGTGCCATGCATTCACAGAATCAAGGCGGAGAGATTAGTTCGACGCGCATACCATGTCAACCTCCGGATTGTGCGGCGGGCAGAGTCCCGCAGGCCGGCCGGGCGCCGGGCGGCAGCTCCGGTGGCTATGACGTGTAGGTCGACCCGATACCGAAGGTTCCGACCAGTCGCAGTGTGTCGGAGGCGCGCCGGGCCGCCCGCAGCGCAGCTCGGACATCGGCCATGGCGGGATCTCCGTCAATATCGACGAGGAAAGCATATTCCCCCGGACACCCGCGAAGCGGCCGAGACAGCAGCCTGGAAAGGTTCACGTCATGGTCGCGAAAAGTTTCAAGAAATGTGCACAGGGCGCCGGGCTGATTTCGGAGCGTTACTGCGGCCGTGGTCCGGAATCGACGGTAATGCTTTTGCGGCACATTCCCAATCAGCAGAAACACGGTCGTGTTGGGCACGTCGGCCTCAACCGGGAACGTCAGGATATCAAGCCCGTGCAAAGCGGCAAGTTTTCGGCTGCCGAGGGCGGCAGCCCCGGGCTCTGCCGCGGCAGTTTCGGCGGCAACGGCTGTACTGGGTACCGGCACCTTCTCGACGCCGGGAAGATGTGTCCGAATCCACCCGCCGGCATGATCCAGGGGGGCAAAGTGCGAATACAGTTTTTGCACCGCTTTCCCCTTTGTGCCCAGCAGCGCAAGCCGTACATTCAGGGAGACCTCTTCGCGGATTTTGACGCGCGGCTGGCCGGCCAGGAGGATGTCCACGGTTTCAAGGATTGCCCCTCCGGATGAATTCTCGATCGGGATGACTCCCGCCCGCTGCGCTCCGCGCCCGGCGAAGGCGCACACGTCGCGGATTGACCGGCAGGGAACATAATCATGCCCGCGGCCGAAGCGCTTTTGTGCGACCATTTCAGAGTACGTCCCCTCGGGACCAAGATAGGCAATTTCCATGCTGATGCCGCCTGTGTTGACGCCTGTTGCAGGTTTGTGCGATCGTCGACACGGTAACACCTTGGTCCTGTCGAGCTAAAGCAGAAAAAATGAGCGAACCGGTCATATCCGAAGCCAAAAAAAAGGCCCTGGCGGAAGAAATGGAGCGGTTGGGTATTCGCGAATCGGAGCTCATCGAAAAATTTGTGCTGGGTTCAGGCAGCGGCGGTCAGAAGCTGAACAAGACCTCGTCCTGCGTTTACCTGAAGGATGTGACGCACAACCTTGAGGTGAAGGTCCAGCAGTCCCGGTCGAGGGAGACCAACCGTTTCCTGGCGCGCCGAGCCCTGTGTGAAAAGCTTAAGGAACAGCTCGCGGGCGAAAAAAGCCGCCGCCAGGCCGAGGCCGAAAAAATCCGCAGGCAGAAAAGACGCCGCTCGCGCCGTGCCAAGGAACGTATGCTCCAGGACAAGCATCACCAGTCCGAAAAAAAAGAACGGCGGAGAGCCGTGCGTCCGGATCCGGACCGGCCCCGAAGTTGAAAGGCTCTAATACAGTATGAACATCACCTTCCTGGGGACAGGCACCTCCGTGGGGATCCCGGCCATTGGATGCGATTGTGACGTATGCCGCTCGGATGACCCGCTGAACCGGCGGCGCCGAACCAGCCTGCATGTCGAGGCCGGCGGGATGAGCCTGCTGATCGATACCACGCCCGACCTGCGGGAACAGGCGCTGGCACACAACGTTTCGCGGGTGGATGCCGTGTTGTTTACCCATTCCCATGCCGACCACATTTTCGGCCTGGACGACATCCGTCGATACAATGCGATGCAGGGCGGGGTGATCCCTGCCTATGCATCCCGGCCCGTGATTGCGGATCTGAAAAGGGTGTTTGACTACATTTCAACCGAGGCGACCCCCGGCGTTTACAGACCCCTGATCGAGTTCCGTGAGCTGGGGGAGGGTTGCGTGCTGGGTGACGTGCAGGTGCAGGCCTATGAGGTTGAGCACGGCACAAAAATGACGCACGGGTTTGTTGTCGAACATGCCGGTCGCCGGGTGGGTTATTTCCCGGACTGCCATTCCATGCAGGATGAAGTGGTGAATGTGCTTGGGGGAATTGACGTCATGATTCTCGACGCGCTGCGTCACCGGCCGCACAGCACGCACCTGACGCTTGACGAGTGCCTGGCGTACCTTGCCCGCATCGGGGCGAAGCGCTCATACCTGATTCACCTCTGCCATGACCTGGAGCATCACGCAACACAGGCCCTTCTGCCGGAAGGGGTTTTTGTTTCGTACGACGGCCTGCGAATTGCGCTGTAGCCTTCCGCCGCGACGCTCAGTCAAAATGCTGAATGATGAAATGCTCCCGGATGTAATCCAGTGACGATTCCAGCGACGGAAGAATTTTTGTGCAGAACCGGACCATCCACGGGTTGCACTGGTCAAAGGTAAAGGGTGAGAAGGCCACGACAAATTTCCCAAGCACATGCGAGGCGTAAAAAACCTCCATGGATGTGCCGATGGAGGGTTTGTTATAGTTCACGAGGATAATGTCCGCCTCGCGCACATCCTGCAGATCGAATTCGACAATCTCGTTCGCGCTGTCGACCTCTCTGTCCTTGAAGTTGCGCCGCATGGGGTTGAGCAAAACGAAATCGGTCTGGAGGGTGTCCGTGGCTGTTGACCTCCATTCGCGCGCATGCCCTTCCACCTCGTCCATAATCGGACCACACAGATAAATTTTCCTCATTCGCCGCTCCTGCTGATGTATCCTGAAAAAGGCCTTATTCTACGGTTCCTCGCGCCCGTGTCGAGACCGGGCTGGCGTTTCAATCCCGTCAGAAAAGTCTATCTGCCCGCGCCCATCGGCCGGGTGCGTCACCTAAAACCCGGAGGTGTGACACATTGACTCTCCTGCAGTCGCGAGTGTGGTTGGGTGTGACACAGCGACCCATCTCCGTATTCGGCATGCTTCGACATGAATTATTTTGATATTTTTAAAATGCTAATNNTCGGCGTGCTTCGACATGAATTATTTTGATATTTTTAAAATGCTAATAATGAATGACTTAAGGTTGTTGTGGCGCATGAAATATTGTGTTGGCACAGGCTGTGCTAGGTAATGAGGCGCTCAAAAAGCAGCACAACATTTGGAAGGAATTGGAACAATGTCAAAAGTTTTAGGGATAGACTTAGGAACCACGAACTCGTGCATGGCAATCATGGAGGGCGGTGAGCCTGTCGTGATTCCCAACAACGAGGGTGCGCGCACGACGCCTTCAATCGTGGCCTTTTCAAAAAACGGAGAGCGTCTGGTCGGGCAGGCTGCAAAACGCCAGGCTGTCACCAACCCGAACCATACCCTATTTTCGATCAAGCGCTTCATGGGGCGCAAGTTTGATGAAGTCGCACATGAAACCACCCTGGTGCCTTACGAGGTGGTCAAGGCGGCGAACGGGGATGCACATGTCAAGGTGGGCGACAAAACCTATTCCCCGCCTGAAATCGCATCCATGATTCTGCAGAAGCTGAAAGCGGATGCAGAGGCATACCTCGGGGAAACCATTTCCAAGGCGGTGATCACCGTGCCCGCGTATTTCAACGACAGCCAGCGCCAGGCCACCAAGGATGCCGGAAAAATTGCCGGGCTTGATGTCCAGCGCATCATCAACGAGCCGACAGCGGCATCGCTTGCCTACGGTCTCGACAAGAAAAAGGACGAAAACATCGCGGTCTACGACCTCGGCGGCGGCACCTTCGACATCTCGGTGCTGGATATCGGTGACGGTGTCTTTGAGGTCAAGGCCACGAACGGTGATACGCACCTCGGCGGTGATGATGTCGACCATGCGATCATTGACTGGCTGGCCAGTACCTTTAAAAGCGAGCAGGGCATTGATCTGACCGGGGACTCCATGGCCCTGCAGCGCCTGAAGGAAGCGGCGGAAAAGGCCAAGATGGAACTGTCGAGCTCGATGGAGACCGACATCAATCTGCCCTTCATCACGGCCGACCAGTCGGGTCCGAAGCACCTCAACATCAAGCTCACGCGCGCCAAGTTCGAGCAGCTCGTGGACGACCTGATCCAGCGCACGATTCCGCCCATGGAGCAGGCGCTCAAGGACGCCGGGCTGGAAGCCGGCGGCATCGACGAGGTCATCCTGGTCGGTGGCTCGACGCGGATCCCCAAGGTCCAGGAGATCGTCAAGGACTTCTTCGGCAAGGAGCCGCACAAGGGCGTGAACCC
>JABAHO010001944.1_pt2 | contig 35813 bp, 31 predicted proteins | sample 7062071 | NCBI WGS metagenome assembly JABAHO01 (sample SAMN14534356, study PRJNA622989) | marine sediment metagenome | biome: marine biome [ENVO:00000428]; feature: marine pelagic biome [ENVO:01000023]; material: deep marine sediment [ENVO:00002113] | place: India: Gulf of Kutch | collected...
AAGCCCTCCATCGCCGTGCTGCCCTTCGACAACATGAGCGGCGATCCCGAGCAGGAATATTTCGCCGACGGCATCACCGAGGACATCATCACCGAGCTGTCGAAGTTCCGCTCGCTCTTCGTCATCGCGCGCAACTCCTCCTTCGCCTTCAAGGGCCAGTCGGTCGACGTCAAGGAGGTCAGCCGCAAGCTCGGCGTGCGCTACGTGGTCGAGGGCAGCGTGCGCAGGAGCGGCAACCGCGTGCGGGTGACCGCGCAGCTCATCGATGCGCTCGACGACAAGCACCTGTGGGCGGAACGCTACGACCGGGAGCTCGAGGACATTTTCGCCGTTCAGGACGAGGTCACCGAGGCCATCGTCTCGACGATCGAGCCGCATCTCGCGAGCACCGAGCGCCAGCGCGCGCGCCGCAAGCCCACCGAGAGCCTCGGCGCCTGGGAGTGCTATCAACGCGCCCTGTGGCACCTCTATCAGTATCGGCAGGAGGATCTCAGCCAGGCGCTCGCGCTCCTCGAGCGTGCCATCGCGCTCGATGCCACCTTCTCGTCGGCCTACGCCGGGCTCGCCCTGGCGCTGTACTACAACGTGGTGCTCGGATTCGCCGAAGATCGCGACGCAGAGATGGCACGTGCCCTCGATGCGGGAAAGACGGCCATCCGTCTCGACGACAACGATTCATTCGCCCACATGTCACTCGGCCGGGTCTACACCCTGCACGCGCAGCACGAGGCCGCCATCGCCCAGTGCAATATCGCCATCTCCCTCACGCCGAGCTACGCCACGGCCTACTTCGGGCGCGCCCACAGTCTGTGGATGTCGGGCCACGCCGAGGACGCCATCGCGTCCCACGACGAAGCCATGCGCCTGAGCCCCCGGGATCCCATCATGTGGGCATTCATGGCCAGCAAGGCCATCGCCCTCATCATGCTCGGCCGTTACCAGGAAGCCCTCGAGTGGGCACGCAAGGCGCAGCGTCAGCCCAACTCCCCCCTGTGGGCATTCCTGCCGGAGGTCGGCGCGCTGGCGCTGCTCGATCGGCTCGACGAGGCGCGCGCCGTCCTCGATCGCGCGCGGGCGCTGCAACCGGACGTATCCGTGCGCTTCGTCGACAACGTGCTGCCGATCAGCGATCCGGGTTACCGCGAGGTCTTCGTCGGCGGGCTGATCAAGGCGGGAATGCCCGCATGAGCCTGCGATAACGCCGCGTGCGGCATGCGCGGGCGGCGCCGTCAGCCGATGGTGTCCTTGAGCCGGAAGTAAAGGGTGCCGAGTCGCGCGTACAAGCGCCTCAGCCGTGCAAGGGGAAAGCGCGGGCAGAAACCGCGCACCAGCGCCGGAAGGTGCAGCGGCTCGACGGCGTCGTCGGAATTAGCGCCCGCCAGCCAGTAGGCGAGCTCGCGCCCCGCCCACGTGGCCGTGTTCACGCCGTTGCCGTGATAGCCGAAGCCGAACATGACGCTGGGATCGTCGGGAAATTTACCGATAGAGGGACGCAGGCCGCTGGTGAAGCAGACCAGGCCGCGCCATCGATGCGTGACGGCGACGTCGCGCCAGTGCGGCCAGATGGCGGCGATGCGGCCCTCGAGCCGGCGGTACACGTCGACGGCCTTGCCGGGCTCGCCGCTGGCATCGCCCCTGCCGCCGAGCAGCAGGCGGCGATCGGGCAGCATCCTGAAGTAAACGTACAGATGACGCGCTTCGATGCTCGGGCACGGGTTGCGCCAGCGGTGCGCATCGAGCTCGGCCTCGGTCAACGGGCGCGTGACGACGATATTCGACTGGTAGGGCAGCGGCCGGCCGAGCAGGGTGCCGTGCAGATGCTCCGGCATGAACCCGTTGCAGGCGACGATCACCCGCTTCGCGCGCAGCGCGCCTGCGGGTGTCTCGAGAACGTGCTGCCCGGCGTCCTTGCTCCAGGCATCGACGCGGGTGCGCGGATGCAGGACCGCGCCGCGCCGCTCGGCGGCGCGCGCCAGGCCGAGCACGAAGCGCATGGGATGCAGTCCGAAAGTCGGCACGAGCTTCGCAGCGCCGAACGCCTCGGGTGAATCATAGCCCTGCTCGCGAAACGCCTCCCGCGAGAGCAGCGTCACGTCGAGACCGAGCGCACGGCGTTGCACCTCGGCATCTGCCTCGAGGGCTCTGAAGGCGCGCGCGTTGCGCGCCACGGTCATCTCGCCGTCGCCGCAGGCCTCGAAATCGATGCCCTCGTCGCTGCCGAGGCTTCGCACCAGCTCGATGGCCTCCACCTGACTCTGGTAGTAGCGTCGCGTCTGCTCGGTGCCGAAGCGGCGCATCTGACGCCGGATGCTCAGCTTGGTGCCGCCGATGCTGCAGAATCCGCCATTGCGCCCCGAGGCGCCCCAGCCGATGTGGCCCGCCTCGAGCACCCGCACGTCGACTGCGAAATCGCGCGCCAGATGCAGCGCGGCGGAGAGCCCGGTGAAACCGCCCCCTATCACGGCGACGTCGCAGTGCTCGTCGCGGGCGAGCGGCCGTGCCGCGAGATCGCGATCGCCGGCGGTCTCTTCCCAGTACGAGGGCTGCGCCTCGTCGAAGCGGTAGAGGCTCGGGTGGTAGAGATGCGCGACGCTCATGGCGCGTCGTAGTCGACGGGTGTCGCGTGCCAGCCCTGCTCGTGCTTGCGCCAGTAGGTCTCCCGGATGCGCGACGTGATCGGACCCGGGCGCGCGTTTCCGAGGATACGATCGTCGATGCGCGTTACCGGCATGACACCGCCTGCGGTGGAGGAGATGAATACCTCGTCGGCGTCGCGCAGCTCCTCGGGGGTGATGTCGGCAAGCGCGAACGGTATATCGAGCGCCTCGCACAGCTCGCGCACCGACTTTCGCGTGATGCCCTCGAGGACCGTACCGTGGGGTGTCGTCACGCCGCCCTCGTGGACGCGAAAAATATTGAACCCAGGCCCCTCCGAGACGAAACCGTCGTTGTCGACCAGCACCGCCGTGTCGCCACCGCGATCGAGGGCCTGGAACAGCGCACGGGTCAGATCGCCCCAGTGAAAGTTCTTGACGGTCGGATCGACGCTCGCCGGAGCGATGCGGGGCACTTCGCTGACGATGAGATGGGCGCCCTGCTCCTGGCGCTCGGGAGAGACAATCCACACGAAGGGAATGGCGAAGGCGTAGAAAGCGTTGCTACACAGGCGCGGGTCGCGCGAGCCGGGCTTGGGCACGCCGCGCGTGCATATCATCTCGACGTAGGCATCGCGCAGCCCGCTCAGGCGCACGCAGCGCATGAGAACATCGCGCAATGCTTCGCGGCCATGGCCCGGATCGAGGCGCAGCCGCTCGCACGAGCGCGTGAAGCGATCCAGATGATCTTCGAGCCGGAAGAAGCTCCCCTTCCAGACGTGCACGACGTCGTAGGTCACGTCGGAACGGGTGAATCCCCAGTCGAGCAGCGGCAACCGCGCCTCGCCGATAGGCACGTAGCGGCCGTCGACGTAGGCCGCACCGTCGCCGAACGCGGCCGACTCCGGGTTTTCCTGCCTTACGACCACGATTCTCTCCGCTGCCGCGCGTGGCTGCATGATAGCCGAAGTGAGCCCCGGGCGGCGGTGCCCGGGTGCTTGGAAGATGCGGGCCGCGCGGACTACTCTTGGAAGTCGTAGTCGAAACACCCCGGACCTCCTGCCGATTGCGAGGAACTTCATGACCCTCTCGAGCCCATTCGCATTGCGCGCCGCCGGCGGCCTGCTCGTCGCGGCAACATTTCTGCTCGGCGGATGCAGCGGCACCGCGCTTGTCAAGAATTGCTGCTACGACGGCGAGGAGGCCGTCGTGTACCTCGACGAGGTGGAGTTTGTGGCGGCCGACGGCAGCGTCTCCAAGTTTGCCGATGTCTACCCGGGCTTTGCGCCCCAGGAGAGCTTTTTCACCACGCTGTTGCCATTTCGAAAGGTCAACAATGCCCTGGTCGTCTACGACTCGCTGGTCCTGCCGCTGAGCCTCTACGATGCAAACAAGAACGGATTCACAGAGGAGCCGGAGCTGACGGTGCTGTATCTGCGCGAGGGCGCGCTCGGCATGGGACACCAGGTGGATCACCTGGCCGTCGGCGGCAAGCGCTACGGTGCCATCACCACGTCGCCGTCCTACGTTGGCGGCCTCATGCAGTATCTGAACGCGCGCAAGGACTCGCTCCCGCCCGAGACGCAGGCCATCTTCCGCGACCTGGTGCAGGTCGGCCAGGACATCAAGCTGCGCGGCAGCGAGGGTCCCGACCGCCAGAAAAAATATAAGCCGTAATTCAACCGGTTAGACCTGTCGCGCCGAGCCAAGTGCTTGGCGCGCGGGGCACTTCCTGGTCGCCGGGCGCTTGCGTAGCGTGCCACCCGTACAGCACGCATGGGAGGGTGCATCATGGTACGGGAAATTTTCTACACGGCCGTGAGATACAACGAGGATGGTAGTACCCAGCACGCGTCGGGCGTGACGCGCCAGAACGAGTGGCCGGCGCTCAAGCGTGCCCTGGCACGCCAGGGATTCCACATCAAGAGCTGGTTCCTGATCGACGAATCACCGCTGATGACCGCCTGACCGGCGCGCAGCTTCGGAGCCGTCGCCCCGGTCCGCTCAACGCTGGAAACGGTCGGCGCGATACGGCGCGAGATCGATATTGGGCGCGCGCCCGGCGATCAGATCCGCGATCAAGCGCCCGGTGCGCGGCGCGCTGGTGAGTCCCACGTGCTGATGGCCGAAGGCGTAATAGAGTGATGCATGGCGCCGAGCGCGGCCGATGACCGGCAGACTGTCGGGCAACGACGGGCGCTGGCCCATCCACTGGCTGTAGTCATCGACGTTGGCATCGGGAAACAGATCCCGCGCCTGCCTGCGCAGGACCTCGGCACGGCGGTAGTCGGGCGGCGCATCGAGACCGGCGAACTCCGAGGTGCCGGCCAGGCGCAGGCCCTCCTCCATGGGCGTGGCGAGGAACTTGCCCGTTGCCGATCCGACGATGGTACGCGGCTCGACACCGGGATTTCGCAGCACCACGTGATAACCGCGCTCGGCTTCCAGGGGGAACCGATCGCCGCATCGCGCGGCGAGCTTCGCCGACCAGGCGCCGGCGGCGATGACGACCTTGTCGGCGAGGATATCGCCATCGTCGGTGGCGAGTCGCATGCCGCCGTTCGGCTGCGGATGCATGTCGAGGACTTCGCGCGCAAGCAGCGTCGCGCCCTGGCGCTGTGCGTATTCGGCGAGTCCCTTCACCAGCTTCGACGGATTGGTCGTGTAACCGCAGTCGTCAATGACCACCGCACAGCCGAGCCTTGACGAGAGCGCCGGCTCGAGCTCGCGCAGCTCCGCGCCGCGCACGACGCGTGGCGCGACGCCGTAAGGCCGCCGCCAATTCCAGCTCTGCATGCCCTTTGCGAGAGCCCGCTCGTCGGCGTACGCATAGACCAGGGGCGCTGGCTGCAGGAGATGCTCCACGCCGGTGCCCCTTGCAAGCTCACGATGCTGCTCGAGACTGCCGGTGACGAGGAAGCTCAAGGCCCGCGCGGAGGCCTGCATGCGATCCATGCGTCCGGCGCGAAGGAACATCGCGAGCCATGGCATGAGCGTCGGCCAGTATCGCCAGCGGATCCGCAGCGCGCCGTCGCGTCGAAACAGCATGCCCGGCACCGACCAGGCGAGTCCAGGATAGGATACCGGCAGGCACGCATAGCTCGCGAGCACGCCCGCATTACCGTACGAGCAGGCCTCACCCGGCGCGGCGCGATCGACGATGGTGACGCGATGCCCGTCTCGCAGGAGATGCACCGCGCAGGCGATGCCGACCACGCCTGCCCCGACGACGGTTACCGAAGAGCCCGTGTTGCGCATCGCTGCGCGGTCAGGGATCGGCTTTCATGGCCGCGATGTACGGCAGCGTGCGATCGCCCTCGCCAAAATCGAGACCGTAGCCCACGACCCACACGTCCGGAATCTCGAATCCCAGGTAATCGACCTCTGCGTCGACTGCGGCACGGTCCGGCTTGCGTACCAAGGCGCAGGTCTTCACCGAGCGCGGCTTGCGCGCCCGCAGAAGCTCTGAGAGAAATTGCATGGTGCGGCCCGTGTCGACGATGTCCTCGACCAGCAGCACGTGCTTTCCCTCGATGTTCTTGCGCAGGTCCATCACCAGCCTCACCATGCTGCTCGCCTCCGCGCTGTTCTCGTAGCTCGACACCGCCATGAACTCGATGCTGCGCGGGATTGTCAGGTGGCGGGAAAGATCCGCGAGAAAAATGAACGCGCCCTTGAGAACGCCGACGAGAACGAGCTCGCCGGCGTCGGCGTAGTCAGCGGAGATCTGCCCGGCGAGCTCCGCAACGCGACGCCGGATGTCCGCCTCGCTGATGAGGACCTCGAGACGTCCCTCCGGCATCGCCCTACCTCGGCAGCTTGCCCTGCACGCCCTCTACATACCATTCCATTTTCAGCAGGTCTTCGTCACTGATGGTGGTACCGCCGGCGATTCGCATACCGCCTTGCTGATCCCTCACAGGTCCCTGGAACGGATGGAACGTGCCGTTTCTGATCGCTTCTTCTTTGTCTTTGACAAGAGCGACGATCTCCTTTGGAACCGCGGGATTGATCGGTGCCAGGCTGACCATGCCGGCGGCGATCCCGCCCCAGACATCCCGGGACGTCCATTTACCTTCGATGACCTCCTGGGTGAGGCGCGTGTAGAAATCGCCCCAATGGTGCGTCACCGCGGTGAGGTGCGCGCGCGGGCCGTACTTCGACATGTCCGAGTGGTAACCGACCGCGTAAATACCCCTGTCCTCGGCCCTCTGCACCACGGCGGTTGAATCCGTATGGTGCGTGAGTACGTCGGCGCCCTGGGTGACGAGCACGTCGGCGGCTTCCCGCTCGCGTCCCGGGTCGTACCAGGAGTTGGTCCAGATGACCTTGGTCGTGGCCTTGGGATTGACGCTCTGCATGCCCAGGGTAAACGCATTGATACCCATGAGCACCTCCGGAATCGGGAATGCCGCGACGTAGCCGGCAGTGTTGGACTTCGACATGCTGCCGGCGACGATGCCCGCGAGATAACGGCCCTCGTAGAACCGCACATTGTAGGTGCCGACATTCTTGTCACGCTTGTAGCCGGTGGCATGCTCGAACTTCGTGTCCGGAAAACGCTTGGCGACCTTGATCGTCGGGTTCATGTAGCCGAAAGAGGTCGTGAACACGAGCCCATAGCCGTCGGCCGCGAACTGACGGATGACGCGCTCGGCCTCGCCGCCCTCGGGCACCTGCTCCACGAACTTCGTCACCACCCGATCACCGAGCGCCGCCGCCATCTGACGGCGCCCCGTCTCGTGCTGAAACGTCCACCCGGCATCGCTGATGGGGCTCACGTAAACGAAACCGACCTTGAGCGGCTCGGCCGCCCCGGTCGCGGCGATGCCGGCCATGGAGAGCAGCGCCCCCGTGACGGCGGACAGCAGGAATCCTGGTTTTTTCATCTTGTCTGCTCCGGTTGCTCAGGCAGCCGGATGATACGACATTCCCAGCGAGGCGGGTGCATTGATTCGGATCATCCCGGCGTGGCGCGAGATGAGCACCAGCACCACGATGGTCGCGAGGTAGGGCAGCATGGACAGCACCTGTGGCGGCAGATCGATGCCAATGGCCTGGACGTGAAACTGAACGATGGTGATACCGCCGAACAGATACGCGCCGAGCATCACCCGCCCCGGACGCCAGGTGCCGAACACCACCAGGGCGAGAGCAATCCAGCCGCGCCCGGCGGTCATGGCCTCGACCCACAGCGGCGTGTAGGCGAGTGCCAGGTAGGCACCGCCGAGTCCCGCCATGGCGCCGCCGAACAGCACCGCCAGATAACGGATACCGATCACCGGATAGCCGATCGCGTGGGCGGACGCGGGCGATTCGCCGATGCCGCGCAGCACCAGACCTGCCTTCGTGCGGTAAAGGAACCAGACCACGGCCGCGAACATCACGAAGGACAGGTAGACCAGCGGGTCCAGAGCGAACAGCAGCGGACCGATGACAGGCAATTCCCCGAGCACCGGGATATCCACGGGTCCGATTCCCTTCAGCGCCACGCCCGTGTAGTCCAGACCGAGATAGGCACTCGCGCCGATTCCAAAAATGGTGAGCGCGAGCCCGGCGGCAACTTGATTGGCCTGGAAGCTCAGAGTAACAACCGCGAACAACGCAGCCATGGCGGCACCGGCGAGCACCGCTGCCAGCACCCCGAGCCACAGCACGCCGGTCTCGGCGGCGACGAGGAAGGCGAGCACCGCGCCGGCGATCATCATGCCCTCGACCCCCAGGTTGAGAACGCCGGACTTCTCCGCCACCAGCTCGCCGAGCGCCGCGAAGACCAGCGGCGTGCCGGCTGCCAGCGTGGCGAGAAAGATTGCCGTCGCCGTCTCCACTAGGACAGAGCCTCTTCGACAACGGTGGTCTTGAAGCGCACGCGGTAGTTCACGAACAAATCCACTGCCAGCAGAAGGAACAGCAACACGCCCTGAAAAATTCCGGTCACCGCCGACGGCAGACCGAGCTCCATCTGCGCCGCCTCACCGCCGAGGTAGAGCAGCGACATGAGGAGGCTCGCGAGCAAGATGCCAATCGGATGCAAGCGTCCAACGAAGGCGACGATGATGGCGGCATAGCCGTAACCCGGTGAGATCGAAGGCAGAAGCTGGCCGATGGGCCCCGCTGCCTCACAGATACCGGCCACTCCCGCCGCGGCACCGCCGGCGAGCAGCCCAATCCAGATCATGCGCGCGCGATTGAACCCGGCGTACTCGGCGGCGCCGCCCGCGAGCCCGGCGACCCGCATCTGATAGCCGATGAAGCTCCTGCGCACGAATACCCATCCGATCGCCACCGCTGCGACAGCAAAGAGAAAACCCAGATGCAGACGCGTGTCCGCGAGGATCACCGGCAGCATGGCCGAGTCGGGGAACAGCCGCGATTCCGGGAAATTGAATCCCTCGGGGTCGCGCCACGGGCCGTGCACGAGATAGCTCAGCAGCAGCAACGCCACGTAGTTCAGCATCAGGCTCACGAGGATCTCGTTGGTGTTGAAACGGGTGCGCAGGATCGCCGGGATCGCCGCCCACAGCATTCCGCCGATCGCGCCTGCAACGACTGCGCCCGGCAGCAGCCAGGCGCTCCCGGAGTCGTAAAAAAGCAGCACCAGCCCGCCGCCCGACACGGCGCCGAGAGTGAGCTGCCCCTCGGCGCCGATGTTCCATACGTTTGAGCGAAAGCCGATGGCGAGTCCGGTGGCGATGAGCATCAGCGGTGCCGCCTTCACGCCGAGCTCGCCGAGGCCATAGCGGTCGTCGATGGGGGCGATGAAAAAAGCGTAAAAGGTATCCAGCGGATCGAGCCCTGCCAAAGCGGAGAAGATGACCCCGCACACGCCCGTCAGGGCGGCCGCGATGACCGGCGACAGATAACGCATCGCTTTCGAGGCTCGGGGACGCGGCTCGAGCCTAATCATGCGCGCACTCCAGCTGCGCGTCGGAAGACAGCCCGCTCATCAGAAGCCCGATCTCCTCCATGTCGGTACCCCTCGCCGCTCTCGCGGCAGACATACGGCCCCGCGCGATGACGGCGATGCGATCGGAGATTTCGAACAGCTCCTCGAGCTCCTCCGAGAGAACCAGAATGGCGACGCCCTCGTCGCGCAGATCGATCAGAGCCTGGCGGATGGCGGCGCTCGCGCCCACGTCGACGCCCCAGGTGGGCTGCGCCGCGATCAGCACCGCAGGCTTCTGCAGGATCTCACGGCCGACGATGAACTTCTGCAGATTGCCGCCCGAGAGCGTCCGGGCCTCCGCATCGACGCCGCTGCAGCGCACGTCGAAGTCGCGCACGCATCGCCCGGCGAAAGCCTCCACCTTCGAAGAGAGCACCATGCCGAAGCGCACCATGCCTCTACGGTGAGCGGTGAGCAGAGCGTTGTCGGTGAGCGGCATCGCCGCGACCACGCCCCGCCCGAGACGATCCTCGGGAACCACGGCAAGACCCAGGCCGCGCCGCGCCGCCGTATCCAGGTGGCCCGCCTCGCGCCCGTCGATTCGAATGCGCGCGGCCTGCGCACGCGCAAGCGGTTGCTCGCCGCTGAGGCAAGCCAGCAGCTCCTGCTGCCCGTTGCCGGAAATTCCGGCAATACCGACGATTTCACCGCCGTGAACCCGAAGGCGGATGTCCTCGAGATCGGTGCCGAACGGATCGTCTGAGCGACGCGAGAGCCCGTCGATCTCGAGCCGCACCGCACCGCCTTCGCGCGCCGGCGCGTGCGTGCACACGGGAAGCTCGCGCCCGACCATCAATCGCGCGAGCTCGGCGGCGGACTCGCGCGCCGGGTCCGCCATGCCGGTGACGCGGCCGTCGCGCATCACGGTGGCCTTGTGACACAGCGTGCGCAGCTCCTCGAGCTTGTGACTGATGTACAGCACGCTGCAGCCCTCGCTCGCGAGGCGTTGCAGCGTCTCGAACAGGCCGCGCACCGCCTGGGGCGTGAGCACCGATGTCGGCTCATCCATGATGAGCAATTCCGGCTCCTGCAGCAGACAGCGCACGATCTCGACACGCTGGCGCTCGCCCACCGACATCGAGTGCACCAGACGCCCCGGATCGAGCGGCAGCCCGTAGCGCTCGGACACGGCGTCGATGCGCGCGGCGAGCGCCTCCAGGTCGAAGGGTCCGTCGACGGCGAGCGCGATGTTCTCCGCTACCGTCAAGGTCTCGAAAAGGGAGAAGTGCTGAAACACCATGCCGATGCCCAAGCGCCGCGCTTCGGCCGGGTTGGAGATGGAAACCGGCCGGCCGTTCCAGAGCATCTCTCCGGCGTCGGCCCGCACGACACCGTAAATGATCTTCATCAGGGTGCTCTTGCCGGCGCCGTTCTCGCCCAGCACCGCATGGATCTCGCCGGGCATGACGCGAAGGCTGACGCCATCGTTGGCCATCACGGCCGGGTAGCTCTTGGTGATCTGCCTGAGCTCGAGGCGGGGGGCGGTGAACCCGCCGCCGGCGTCAGCCGTCATCTCCCGGTTTCCGGGCTCAAAGAACGCAGCTTGTCGACGATGGACTCGATGCCGGGCTTGTTCTCGAGGAGCTCCTCGGGGCTGATGCCGTTCAGCTCGTGGGGAAAGACGAGCCACTTGTCCGTTTCGTGGATGTAGTAGTCCGGCACGCGATCGGTTCGATTGCTTGCCGGCTTGAAGTAGGCCGTGGCGATCCGGATGTCTCTCGGCGTGTTCCTGCGCGCCCGCGCCTCGAGGCTTTCGATTACGGCCGCGATGCTGAGACCCGTATCGTAGACATCGTCGACGATCAGCAGGCCCTCGTCGGCGTCCACGTTGTCGATGACGTACTGAAGGCCGTGGACACGAATTTGCTTGTCGCGCTCGCCGATACCCGTGTACAGCGACGTTCTGATGGCGATGTGATCGGTAGGAATGCCGAAGAAATCGAGCAGCTCCTGCACGGTAATGCCGACGGGTGCGCCACCGCGCCATATGCCGACGATGAAGTGCGGTCGAAATCCGCTCTCCAGGATCTTAAGACCGAGGCGAAACGAGTCGTCGAGCAGCTGCCCGGCGCTGATGTACTGCTTCTCGATGGCGGCGGCGCCGTCGCTGCTCATCGTTAAAGGGAGGGGCCCGTATCGGTCATGGCGGTGGCGGTGAGCTCGGTGGTGATGTGCTCGAAGGCCTCGTCGACGGAGTCGGTTCGCAGGAACAGATCGAGATCCTGCCTGTCGATGGTTCCGAAATTCGCCAGGGCCTCCAGGTCCATGACCTTGCTCCAGAACTCGCTGCCGAACAGCACGATAGGCGGACGCTTCTTCATCTTCAAGGTCTGGATGAGGGTCATGAGCTCGAAGAACTCGTCCAGGGTGCCGAAGCCGCCGGGCATGACCACCACCGCCTTGGCCATGTAGGTGAACCAGAACTTGCGCATGAAGAAGTAGTGGAACTCGAACGACAGGTCCCGCGTGACGTAGGGATTGTTGAACTCGTCGGCGGGCATCGAGATGGTGAGGCCGATGTTGAGGGCGCCGGCCTCCGAGGCGCCGCGGTTGGCCGCCTCCATGATGCCCGGGCCGCCGCCCGTGCAGACGAGAAAGCGGCGCTCCTTACGGTCGAGATTCTTCGACCACTCGCTCAGCCGATGGGCAAGCTCGCGCGCATTCTCGTAGTAGCGCGACATGTGCAGCTGCATCTCGGCATGATCGACATCCCCGCCCTCGGCTTTGGCCGCCTCGAGCGCGGCGCGCGCCTCATCTTGCGGGAGCAGCCGCGCCGAGCCGAAAAATACAATGGTGTCGTGCACGTGCAGCCGCTCGAAACGGGCGCCGGGCTCGAGGTACTCGGCCAGGATCCGCACGGAACGCCCCTCTCGGCTGTCGATAAACGCTTTGTTCTTGTATGCCTTCTCCGGGCCTTCGAATTGGGTCTCATTTTCCATCGTGTACGCCTTTACCGACCGTAAGACTCGCCGACGTCGCGGCAGGTCTATAAATGATAGCGAATCTGAAAAGGCTCAACGTCGCGGGCGGGCGAGGCGCGCGCGGAGTCTCGCAGCGCGCCGGCGATGATCCCGATCGCAGGGGGCACCGGCCAGCAGGCGCGCGGTCGCCTCCAGAGCGCGCTCGAGATCGCGTTCTTCGTGCTCGTAGTACTTCGCCAGGTGCTCGATGGCCACGCTCACACCGGCCGCGGCCAGCTGCTCCCAGAGCTCGACGGCCAGATCCCACCGGCGGCGGCGGCGCGCGAGCCGGGCCAGCTCGAGCAGACCCTGGGTCTCGAGCAGCGGGCGATGGCGCGCCAGATACTCGAACGCCGAGCGATCGCCGGCCTCGCCTTTCAAAGCCTGTCGTTGGTGGCGCGCGCAGGCGAGCACGTCGGCGCCGGCGCTCGCCGGGTCGTTATGGCTTCGATGCAGCGCGGCCGGCAGCACCGCGAGAGACAACAGATCCTGGCGGTTGTGGGCACAGACCGCCGCCAGCTCATCGTCGCGACCGTGACGGACCCATTCGAACCAGGCGCGCGGCGCTTCGGATCCCGGCAGGTCACCGATACGCGCATGCCCGAGCAGGCGCTGCTCCGCGGTCTGCAGGCGGCAATCGGGCCAGCGCGACCTGAAGATGCGACGCGTGACGTGCAGCAGATCCACATGGCGTAGCGGCGCGAAGGGATCCTCGAATCCCGACAGGCGATAGCGCGCCGCCAGCAGCGGCGCGTCGAAGCTGCGCCCGTTGAACGTGACGAGCGTCTCGGCACCGCCGAGGATGGCCCTTGCCTCCTCGAGCATGGCCTCCTCGCCCTGGAAACCCGTGAGAAAGAGCTGGCTCAGCTCGAGCCCTTCTGCCGAGAAACGCGCCATGCCGAGCAGAAACACCAGAGTTCCGCTGCCGCCCGCGAGCCCGGTGGTCTCGGTGTCCATTAACACGCAGGCGCGCGCGTCGCGGCCGGCGGCGGCATCGCAGTAAGACAGCGCCTCGGCGAAGCCCTCCTCGCTCAGGGCGAAGGCGCCGTGCGCGCTATCGACGGGTAACCGCTCGCGCACGAGAACGACACCCTCACGCACGACCACGCCGCCGAGACGCGAAGCCAGCGTCGCGTCGCTCGGGCGCATCCGGCGCGGTGCCCGGCGGCGGCGCCCCGCGCCGACACGCTCGATGCGATGGCGAAGGGATTCGAGCTCCGATGCGCCCGCCTGGCCGCGCAGTGCGGTGAGCCTCGAGCGCAGATCGCTCACGCCGCGCCGTCTGCGACTTTGGCGAGCAGGGACAACACCTCGAGCGCGAGCGCTTTCGCGGTCTCCTCGCGACGCTCGTCCGAGCCGAGAATCGGTCCGATACAGGCCGGGCAACCGTGCGAACAGGGGCACGCGCTCACCATGCTGCGCGCCCCGGCGATCACCCGGGTGCGCATGTCGTAGAGCGGCGCCGACAGGCCAATGCCGCCAGGATAGTTGTCGTAGAGGAACACCGTCGGCTGAAAGCGCGCATCGTCACCATCGAGCGCCACGTCCTCGCCGCTTGCCGAGCGCATCTCGCCGCGCCCCGATGCACCGACGCTCGTGAACCAGGTGGCGTCGCTCGAACCCACGGCGCGACCCAGATCGCCGGGCTCGGACATGCTCAGCATCGCCGCCACGAAGTGCATGGCATGGGCCGCGCCGAGAAATCCGTCCAGCGCCTGCCAGCGCGAAGCGAAGCGACGGTCGATGACCTCGGATCGCAGATTCCACCACACGGCGGTGGTGTGCATTTCATGGTCGGGCAGATTGACGTTACCGTAACCGACGTTCTCGTGGGTGTAGTAACGGATCTTCTTGTAACCGGCCACGCGGCGCACCAGATGCACCTCGCCGTGCGCAGCGGCGCCCGAGCGCGCTTGCGTCTCATGGAAAGCGTCGAGCACCTTGAGGCGCGTGTAGTCGATGGCCTCGGTGTAGTAATCGGCGTTGGTCGCGCGCACGTAGGCCTTGCGCCCTTCCCAGTCGAGCGTCTCCACCTGCCAGGGACGTGCCTGCAGCATGTGGATAGCGCCTTCGTACAGCGTCATGGGTGCGCCGGAATAATCCACCTCGGCGATGACCTGCTTCGCGCCATCGGTGATGTCGACGACGACGAAATTGCCCTCGGCGACGGTGCGCAGGCCCACAGCGTTCGCCGGGTAGCTGTCCGCCATCCAGTGCCAACGGCTGCCCTCGTGGTGCAGCAACTGCTCGTCTTCGAGATAGCCGAGCAGCGCTTCGATGCCGGCGCGTCCGAATCGCTCGCCATCGTTGAAAGGCAGCTCGAACGCGGCGCAGCGCACGTGATCGAGAAGTATCAGCAACTGATCCGGGTCGATGCGCGCATGCTCCGGGGAAGCATCGAAGAAGAATTCCGGATGCCGCACCATGAACTGGTCGAGAGGCTGGCTGGTCGCCACCAGCACACCGAGCGAAGGCCGATTGCGCCGGCCGGCTCTGCCGATTCGCTGCCAGGTACCGGCGATGGTGCCGGGGTAGCCATTCAGCACGCACACATCGAGCGCACCGATGTCGACACCGAGCTCGAGGGCGGAGGTCGCGACAACGCAGTCGATGTTGCCGGCGCGCAGCTTCTTCTCCGTGTCGCGACGCTGCGTCGGCAGATAGCCACCCCGGTAGGCCTTCACCCGCGGCGGTTTTCGCGGATCGCTGTCGAAGGTGTCTTTCATGTATTTCGTCAGCACCTCGACCATGGTGCGGGTCTGCGCGAACAGAATGCACTTCAATGCTGACTTCATCGCAATGCGCGCGATGCGTGTGGTCTGCGAGCGCGCGGATGCCCGGATACCGAGATCGGGATTGACCACCGGTGGGTTCCACAGCATCACGGTCTTCTCGCCCCGCGGCGCACCGCTCTCTTCGATGACACGGACCTCGTCTTCTATGAGGCACGCCGCCAGCTCACCGGGGTTCGCAATGGTCGCCGAGCAGAGCGCGAAGACCGGGTCGACACCGTAGAAACGGGTAATACGCCGCAGCCGGCGCAGCACGTTGGCCATGTGCGATCCGAACACCCCGCGATAGGTGTGCATCTCGTCGATGACCACGTAGCGCAGGCATTCGAAGAACTGCGCCCACTTCGTGTGGTGCGGCAGGATCCCCTGGTGCAGCATGTCGGGATTGCTGACGACGATGTCGCCGCGGGTGCGCACCGCCTTGCGCGCGTCCCCCGGGGTGTCGCCATCGAACGTGTACGCGCGCACGCCGAGATCGCCGCCACGGTTGAGCTCCATGAGCTCCGCCACCTGATCCTGCGAGAGCGCCTTGGTCGGAAACAGATAGAGCGCCTTGGCGTTCGCCTCGAGCACCGACTGCAGAACCGGGAGGTTGTAACAGAGCGTCTTCCCCGAAGCGGTGGGCGTCACCACCACCGTGTGCTTGCCGGCGCGAAGGTTGTCCCACGCCTCGCGCTGATGGCTGTAAAGACGCGCGATGCCGCGTCCCTCGAGGGCCTGCGCGATGCGCGTATCGACGTCCGCCGGCATGTCGGCGTGGCGGGCCGGCTGCGCTTCGATGAGGCGTCGGCCCGTGATGCGCCCGGGGAAGCGTCGCTCCAGGTGCGCGATCACCGCGTCCATGCCCGGTCGCGGCGTGCGCTCAGAAAACGTCTCACGCGCGTCGTGCGCCGGCTCCAGTGCCGTTTGCATTTGCAGTCTCCCCGCCCGTTATCTATGCTGAGTCTAGAGAACCAACAGAGAACAGACAAGCAAGCCCATGAGCGAGCCGCTGACACGCCGCCAGCAGGCTATCCTCGAGCACCTGCGCGCCCGGCGCGACGGCGACACCCACCCACCGACGCTCGACGAGCTGTGCCGGGCACTGGGGCTGCGTTCCCGGGGATCGCTGCACAAGCACATCCAGGCGCTGGTGGAGGCGGGATACATCGAGCCCATGTCGGGCAAGCAGCGTGGCGTGCGCCTGCGCGCCGACGACCCGGATCGCATCGGCACCCTGCCGCTGCTCGGCCGCATCGCCGCCGGCCGGCCCATCGAGGCGCTGGAGAATCCCGAGGATCTGCAAGTGCCCGGGCGGCTGCGCGGCCGCGGCCGCTGTTACGTGCTGCAGGTCTGCGGCGATTCCATGATCGATGCCGGTATCCTCGACGGTGACTGGGTCGTCGTCGAGCAGCGCGATCACGCCCGCGACGGTGAGATCGTGGTGGCGCTCATCGACGGCGAGGAAGCCACGCTCAAGCGCATCGAGCAGACGCCGGGCGCCTGCATTCTGCACGCCGCCAACCCGGCGCTGGCGCCGCTCAGCTACGCACCGGAGCGGGTGCGCATTCAGGGCGTCGTGGTGGGGCAAATGCGCGCCTACTGAGCGCGAGAGACATCAGAAGATATCGGCTTTCGTCGCCCGCGACGAAGCGCCCACCGGCGTACGCCGGCGCGTTCCGGATCGGCCCCCTAGAGGTCCGCGTAATCGGCGACGGCCCAGTACGGCTCGCTCGGCACCCGTGGCGCCGCGGCCAGGATACCGGCGAGATCGGCGCTGCCCACCGAAACCGGCACGGGTATGCCGTGCGCGCCCTCGGCCAGCTGCCGCGCGCGACCCCAGTCGACGGCGATCGGAGCGCCCGCCGCCTTGGCAGCCAGCACCCGCTCCAGGGCCACCAGGCGCTTGCCCCCCGGCAGGTCATCCTCCGAGAGCGGCCTGTGGGCATCCAGATACAGCTGCCCGCCGCGGAATCCCGCCACATAGGGCTCGTTGACGATCCTGACGCGCGTGCCCACCGGCACCTCGTCGAACAGGCGCGCGATGTCCTCGGGATACAGGCGCACGCAGCCGTGGCTGACCCGCATGCCGACACCGTAGGCCTTGTTGGTGCCGTGGATCAGGTAGCTGGGCAGGCTGAGCCGCAGGGCGTGGCTGCCGAGGGGATTGTCGGGACCGGGCGGCACGATGGGATCGAGTGGCTCGCCCTTGTCCGCGTACTCTTTTAATACGGATGCCGGTACCGTCCAGGTCGGCCGTACGACTTTGCGGGTGATGCGCGACTCGCCCTCGGGCGTCTCCCAGCCCTCGCGGCCGATGCCGATGGGGTGGGTGATCACCACCGGCGTCTCGCCCGCGGCGGGCTTGGGAAAGTAGTACAGGCGCATGGCGGCCAGGTTCAGGACCAGTCCCTCGCGGGCGCCGCTCGGCAGAACGAACTGGGTCGGCAGCACGATGCGGGTGCCCTCACCCGGCAGCCAGGGATCGATGCCGGGGTTGGCCGCCACGATCTCCTCGTAGCCGAGGTCGTAGCGCCGCGCGATATCGTGCAGCGTGTCCTCCCGGCGCGCGAAGGTCACCTGAATCTCTCCGACCACGTCGGAGCCGTCCGCCGGCAGCGGGAAACGGTCGCTCGGAGCCGGCGTCTCGACGGCACCGCGGGTAACCAGAGACCAATCGGATACGCCCGCGCAGCCGGCGAGGACGCTCGCCATGCACAGGATCCCGGCGCGTACTGCCGGTAACGGGAAGACGTCTATGGGTGCCGCCGCGCGCATCGACTCAAAGAGTGGTGCGCGAAGGCGGGCGCGTCAAGGCGCTCGAGCGCTCACCCGGCCCGCCCCCGGCAAAGCGGCAGAATGAGCCTGACGCGGCCACCGCGCCATTCACCCATTGGCTATAGTTAACCTACACGCACAAAGCCGGGATACCTCCCATGCCCATCAGCGCCGAAAACCCAATGGGCACTGACGGCTTCGAGTTCGTCGAATACACCGCCCCCGAGTCCGAGCTGCTCGACGATCTGTTCACGAAGATGGGCTTCGTCGCCGTCGCCCGCCATCGTTCCAAACGCGTTGTCCTGTACCGTCAGGGCGACGTGAATTTCATCGTCAACCACGAGCCGGAAAGCTTCGCGCAGGCTTTCGCAAAGGTGCACGGGCCCTCGGCCTGCGCCTTCGCCATCCGCGTCGCGGATGCGGGACATGCTTACAATGAGGCGCTCAAGCTCGGCGCCAAAGGCTATCAGGGCACTGTCGGCCCGATGGAGCTCAACATCCCGGCGCTGCGCGGCATCGGCGGGAGCCTGCTCTACCTCATCGATCGCTACGGCGATCGCTCGATCTACGACGTCGACTTCGTGAGCGAAGATGGCGTGCCCGAACGCCCGGCGGGTGCCGGGCTCGCGTGCATCGATCATCTGACCCACAACGTGCACGAAGGCCGCATGGACGAGTGGGCCGGCTTCTACGAGCGCCTGTTCAATTTCCGGGAGATTCGCTTCTTCGACATCCAAGGTCAACGCACGGGGCTCAAATCGCGTGCCATGACCAGTCCCTGCGGCAAGATCCGCATCCCCATCAACGAGCCCTCCGACGACAAGTCCCAGATCCAGGAGTATCTGGAGGCCTATCGGGGCGAGGGCATCCAGCACATCGCGCTCGCCAGCGACGACATCTATGCGACCGTGGAGACGCTGTCCAGTAACGGCATCAGCTTCATGGAAGTGCCCGACACTTACTATGAGGCGGTCGAAGCGCGCGTTCCGGGACACGGCGAGGATCTGGACAGGCTGCAGAAGAACAAGATCCTCATTGACGGCGCTCCGCAGGACGGCAAAGGGCTGCTGCTGCAGATCTTCACCAAGACGGTGATCGGCCCGATCTTCTTCGAGATCATCCAGCGCAAGGGCAACGAGGGCTTCGGCGAGGGCAACTTCCAGGCGCTGTTCGAGGCGATCGAGCGCGATCAGATAGCGCGCGGGGTACTCTGAGATGGCGGGCTCGCGCTGGATCGCCTTTCCCCGATCCGAAGGACAGATCTCGCGCCAGGCGCACGCGGATCTTCCCCCGAACACCTACGAGCGTGAAATGGGCAAGGAGGGATTCTTCGGCCCCGCGACTCACATGTATCACCGCCACCCGCCCACGGGCTGGAGCAACGTCTCGGGACCATGCCGGCCGCGGGCGTTCGATACCAACAAGCTCGATGCCGAAGGCACATCGCCGTGGAATGCGGTCGCGCTGGTGGGTAACGGGAACACACGCCTGCGGTTCTGGCACTGCGCGAAAAGCATGGATCACCTCGTGCGAAACGCGGACGGTGACGATTTGCTGTTCGTGCATCAGGGTAGCGGCGATCTTTTCTGCGATTACGGTCACATCGCCTATCGCGACGGCGACTACCTGCTGCTGCCGCGCGGAACCATGTGGCGTCTAAAGGTGAGCGAGACGACATCGTTACTGTCGATCGAAGCCAGCAACGGCAGCTTTCGTCTGCCCGAGAAGGGCATCGTCGGTGAACACGCAATCTTCGACCCTGCCATTCTGGACACACCCGCGATCGACGAGGCGTTTCGCGATCAGCAGTCGGACGACGAGTGGCGGGTCTCGGTCAAGCGCCGCGGCGAGCTCAGCACCGTCACTTACCCGTTCAATCCGCTCGATGCGGTCGGCTGGCACGGCACGCTCGCACCGGTGCGCCTCAACTGGCGCGACATCCGGCCGATCATGAGTCACCGCTACCACATACCTCCGTCGGTGCACACGACCTTCGTCGCGAACCGCTTCGTCGTCTGCACATTCGTGCCGCGCCCCATCGAATCCGATCCGGGCGCGCTCAAGGTGCCGTTTTTTCACAACAACGACGACTACGACGAGGTCATCTTCTACCACCGCGGTGAGTTCTTCTCACGCGACAACATCCACCCCGGGATGATGACCGTGCACCCGGCCGGTATCACGCACGGGCCGCATCCCAAGGCGCTCGCCATCGGCGAGAAGGCGGCGCGCAGTGAAACCGACGAGGTCGCGGTGATGATCGACACCCGCGATGCGCTCGAAGTGGCCGCACCGCTCGCCTTCACCGAGTGGGAGGGCTACGTCGACAGCTGGAAGTCCGACGGCGGGTGAAGCTCGCCACACTGAGGTCCGGCGCCCGCGACGGCACGCTGGTGGTGGTGGACAGGGCGCTCGAGCGTGCCGTCGCCGTGCCTGAGCATGCTTCCACGCTGCAGGCGGCGCTGGACGACTGGCCGCAGGTATCACACCGGCTCGAGGCGATGTACGAGAAGCTCAACGGCGACGCTTCCATGGGAAGCAGTCTCGATCCCGCCGATCTGGCGGCGCCCCTGCCGCGTGCCTTTCAGTGGCTCGATGCAAGCGCGTACCTGAGCCACCTGGAGCGCGCGCGCCGCGCGCGCGGCGCCGAGCTTCCGCCGCACATGCGCTGCGAGCCGCTCATGTACCAGGGCGCATCCGACAGTACCCTCGGTCCCCACGACCCCATCGCCGTCGCCGACGAATCCTGGGGCGTGGATTTCGAAGCCGAGATCGCGGTTATCACCGACGACGTTCCCATGGGCGTCGCAGCATCGGCGGCCGGCGAGCACATCAAGCTGCTGGTGCTCGTTAACGACGTGTCGCTGCGAAATCTAATCCCGGACGAGCTCGCCAAGGGCTTCGGCTTCGTGCACGGCAAGCCGGCAAGCGCTTTCTCTCCGGTGGCGCTCACGCCGAACGAGCTGGGCGACGCCTGGCGCCATTACCGCGTGCATCTGCCGCTCACCTGCCGGGTCAACGGCGAGCTGATCGGAGCACCGCTTGCGGGCGAGGATCTCCACTTCGGCTTCGACCGCCTCGTCGCCCACGCCGCCAAGACCCGCCGACTCGGCGCCGGCACCATCATCGGCGCCGGCACGGTGTCCAATCGCGACGCTTCCCGCGGCTGCGCCTGTCTCATCGAGAGGCGCGTGCTGGAGCTACTCGAGAGCGGCGAGATGCGAACGCCGTTTCTGAAGTTCGGCGATCGGGTGCGCATCGAGATGCTCGACCCCGAGGGAAAATCCGTCTTCGGCGCCATCGACCAGGTGGTGGCCCGAGCATGAACACGGGCCCGACGTGACCCAGGTCGCATCGAGGAACAAAAACCGTCATCCAGGGACTAAAGGAACGGAGGTTGTATGACGCTAATGGAGATCAATCGCGAGGAATCCAATCATGAGCCTTGCAACCCACCCAGAGCTGGACAGCTTCGCCCGCGATAACGCCCTCGACGGGCTCACCAACCCGAGTCTGCGCGCCATCGCCGAGGGCCGGGAAGGCTACACCGTGGAGAAAGCCAGACGCTTTCTCGAGTTTCAGGCACGCATCGATGCCGAGCTGCTCAAGCATCCCATCATCACCGACAACGCCTACACGGCGTGGTTCGAGCACGGCCGGCAGAGCCACGAGCAGCTGGTGGCTTTTATCGTGCAGTTCTCCGTGTTCTCGAATCAGTTTCTGGTGGCCCAGCTTCAGAAGACGCTCAACGCCGACACTTTGGAAGGCATGCGTGCGTCGAAAGAGATCCTTGCCAACGAGATCGGCGTCGTCTTCAACGCCCCGGCCAGGCAAAAAGCGCAGAGCGACGATCCGGATCGGGAAGGCGACCCGGAGCTCGTCTCCACCGAGGGCAGCGTCGACGGCGGCGTGTTCCGATTTCGCGCAGCGCACTTCGAATGGCTGCTGCGCATCGCCGAGAAGCTCGGTCTGCAATTTCAGGATATCGGCCGTCGCATGCACGGCACCGAATCCACCCTGTTCTTCTGCGACGAGCTGATCCGGCTCTACGGCAGCGAGGACTACATGACCTCCCAGGCCGCGAGCTACGCGGTGGAGAACTGGGCCGCGGCGGGATTCTGGGACCAGCTGGTGACGGGCTTCGTGAAGTACAACGAGACCATCGGGGCCCCGCTGCCCCTGGCGTTCTTCACCTGGCACGCGCGCATCGAGGGCCAGCACGCGGCCCACACCCAGGAGGAGCTGGAGGAGCTCTACTTCGATCGCGACGTGGACGAGGACGCGTTCATCGAGACGGGCAACGAGATGCTCGACGGTGTGGCCACCTTCTGGAACGGGCTCGACGACGAGCGCCGGCGCATCGCCGCCATCTGAGTCGCCCCATCCAAGTCACCCATTCGATCGGCCCATCCGATCGGAAAGGAGCCAGCGACGGTCTAAGATGGTTAATTAACCAAGACTCCGGTCACACCATGCGCACCATCATCGAGCCCTTTCGCATCAAGGCGATCGAGCCCATCCGCATGACCTCCCCGCAGGAGCGCGAGCGGCTCATCCGGGAGGCGTCCTACAACGTTTTTCTGCTGCCTGCCCGCGACGTTCTCATCGATCTGCTGACCGACAGCGGCACCGGCGCCATGAGCGCCGAGCAGTGGGCGGGCGTGATGCGCGGCGACGAATCCTACGCCGGCAGCGACAGCTACTACCGCTTCGAGAACGCGGTCAAGGATATCTTCGGTTTCTCCCACGTCATTCCCACCCACCAGGGCCGCGCCGCGGAGCGCATTCTTTTCAGCACCGTGTGCAAAGCCGGACAAACGGTGCCGAGCAACAGCCACTTCGACACGACGCGCGCCAATATCGCCTACGTGGGCGCCGATCCGGTGGATCTGCCCTGCCCTGAATCGAAGGCGCTGGCCGACCCGCACCCCTTCAAGGGCGACATGGACCTGCAAGCGCTCGAGCGCCTCATCGAGGAGCGCGGCAGGGACAACGTGCCGCTCGTCATGCTCACCGTCACCAACAACTCCGGCGGTGGTCAGCCCGTGTCCATGGGCAACATTCGCGCCACCGCCAAGATGTGCCGGCGCTACGACCTGCCGCTCTACATCGACGCCTGCCGCTTCGCCGAGAACGCCTACTTCATCAAGCAGCGCGAGCAGGGCTACGCGGATACCGATCTCATCGACATCGCGCGGGAGATGTTCTCCCATGCCGACGGCTGCACCATGTCGGCGAAGAAGGACGGCATGGCCAACATCGGCGGATTTCTTGCCAGCAACGATCCGCAGGTCGCGAGCGAGGGCCGCAACCTGCTGATCCTGACCGAGGGATTCCCCACCTACGGCGGGCTCGCGGGTCGCGATCTCGAAGCCGTCGCCATCGGTCTTTACGAGGCCCTCGAGCACGACTACCAGCACTACCGCATCATCTCGACCGCCTATCTCGGCCGGCACATCGCCGAGGCCGGCGTCCCCATCGTGCAGCCGCCCGGCGGTCACGCCGTCTACATCGACGCCGCGAGCTTCTGCCCGCAGATCGCGGCGCTCGAATTTCCCGGCATTGCCCTCACCGTCGAGCTCTACCGCGAGGCGGGTATTCGCGCCGTCGAGATCGGAAGCGTCATGTTCGGGCACGTGGATGCCGGGACCGGCGAGGAGAGAGCGGCCGCCAACGAGCTGGTGCGCCTCGCCATCCCGCGGCGCGTCTATACCCAGAGCCACATCGACTACGTGGTCGAGGCAATCGTCAACGTTTTCGGTCGAAGAGAATCGCTCGGCGGCTATCGCATCGTCGAGCAGCCGCCCTTCCTGAGACACTTCAGCGCGCGCTTCGAGCCCCTTTAGTCGTCTCTGCCCCGCCGCGAGTAAACGGCTCGCCGCCGGCGTCGCCACTGTGTAAGAATCGCCCGAAAGCCGGCTTCAGACAGGTTCTCCATCCGTATGCGAACCAAGATCGCAGGGATCGCGTTCGGTCTCGGTCTCGCCTTCCTGGCAGCCTACCAGCAGTTCAAGCTTCCGGTGGTGCTGCCGGTGCTGCTCGCGGACTACGACTACGATCGAACGCTCGCCGGCGGCTTCATGTCCGTCTACGCGCTGTCCGGACTGTTTCTTTCCATCCCTCTGGGCCGCGCCTTTCAGCGTCACGGCGCGGCGGGCCTGGTGCTGTGGGCACTGGCCGTGATGATTCTCGGCAATGGCTTGACCCTGGTGGCGCCGCAATCGGGCTGGCTGGTGCTCGTCGCGCGCGGACTCGAGGGCATCGCCTTCGCGGTGCTCGCCATCGGCGGCGCGACGCTCGCCAATGCCAACGCGAGCCGACGCGCGCTGCCCGTGGTCGCCGGACTCATGGCCACCTGGATCCCCGTCGGCCAGCTCACGGCGACCTCTCTCGCGCCCGTGGCCATCGCCGCCGGCAGCTGGCGACTGCTGTGGTACGCGGCCATGGCCGTAACGGCGCTGTTCTTCGTCTGGACTATCGTCAACCGCGTTTCCGGCCGCGTGGTGCTCGCGCCGCCCCCTGCGACCGACTCCCGCGCAGCCGGGGGCCACGCCCAAATGACGCCGCGCGAGCGCCGGGCGCTCATTCTCACCGGCGTCATCTTCATGCTCTGGTCGGGGCAGTACTTTGCCTACATGACATGGCTGCCCCAGTACCTCGTCGAGCTGCACGCCTTCTCGGTCACCGGGGCTCAGTGGGGCTACGCGGTGCCGGTGAGCCTGGTGGCGACGCTGTGCGTAGTGACCGGTCTGCTGCTGCAGCGGGGCGCGCCCCTGGGAGCGCTCATGATCGGCGCGCTGATCGCGCAGGCGGCCGTGTGGTGGCTGTTACCCCACACCGGCGGAGGGATCGGCGGTCTCGCCTCGCTTATCGTCTACGGAATCGGCGCCGGGGTGGTGCCCGCCTGCCTGTTCGCCATGCCCGGTGTTATTCTCGGACGTGGACACGATACCGCGCGCGCCTTCGGTATCATCATGACGGGCCGCAACATGGGCGTGCTCTTCGGCCCGGTGCTGGTGGCCCAGGCGTTCAAGATGACCGGCAACTGGGATCTGACCGGGCCCATCTTCGGCATCGTCACCACCGCCTGCCTGCTGGCATCCATGCTGCTGGTGCGGCAGCTGCGCCGCTGAGGGCCGCCGCACCCATGGGAAGCGAAACCGCATTCGAAGCCATCACCTACGACGCAGCCGGCACCCTCATCCGCGTCGCCGAGCCCGTGGGTGAGACCTACGCGCGGATCGCCGCCGAGTTCGGCGCGCATCTCCCGCCGAAGGCGCTCGACGCCGGCTTTCGCGAGGTCTTTCCGGGCATGCCGGCCATGGCATTTCCGAATCTGCACGGCGCCGCGCGCGTCGAGGCCGAGCGCGCCTGGTGGCGGACACTGGTCGAGCGGGTGGTCGGTCACGCCGGCGGCGTGCACGATTTCGAAAGCTACTTCGATGCGCTGTTCTCTCACTACGCGAGCGCAAACGCCTGGCGCGTCTATCCGGAGGTGCATCGGGCCTTGCAGGCGGCGCGCGCGCGCGGCCTGCGCATCGCCGTGGTCTCCAACTTCGACTCGCGCCTGGCGACGATTCTGCGCGGGCTCGACATCGAGCCACGGGTCGACGCCGTGATCTACTCGACGGCCTGCGGCGCGGCCAAGCCCGATGCGCGCATTTTTCTCACCGCGCTCGATGCGCTCGGCGTGACGCCCGAGACGGCCCTGCACGTGGGCGACAGCCTCTGCGCCGACTATCACGGGGCACTGAACGCCGGCATGGCGGCGGTGTACCTGCAAAGACGCCACCAGCCGCTCGCGGACGACATTCCCACCATCGCGGATCTGGACGCGCTCGACGCCGTCATCGATGCGAAGCCGTAGCAAGCAGGCGAGACCGCCCGCTCGATCGGAGCCGGATCAGCTCGCCCGCGTGCGCCGCTCGCGCGTCGCGTCGTGGTCGACGGCGCCGTCATCGGTCAGCACCACGCCGTAATCGCGCTCCGCCGCCTCGCGGCTGACGAGCTCGTTGCGCACGTCGTCGCGCACGCGCTCCGGGTCGCGCGCGAATGGATTGCCGAAGCCGCCCCCGCCGGGCATCTCCATGATCAGACGATCGCCCTCGGGGACGATCTGCCTTCCCTTGGCACGCAGCTCGGCGCCCGAAGCGAGCCGCACGCGGCCGTTCAGGCCGTTGCCGCCGCCGCTGCGCCCGCGGGCCGGATAGGTCACGCGGTCGAACATCGACGACATGGCAAAGGAGGCGCCTTCGCCGTTCTCGATCTCCATCACCTGACCGGTGCCGCCGCGATGCTCTCCGGCGCCGCCGGAGTCGGTGCGGTACTCCTTGCGCCACACGACGATGGGCGAGATGGCCTCGTTGATCTCCACCGGCGTGTTGCGCACGCCCGACGGAAAGGCCGTCGCCGAGAGCCCGTCGCTCTCCGGGCGCCCGCCGGTGCCGCCGTTGTGGAACAGCGTCACGGTGAAGGGCGTCGCGTTTTTGAACTTTCCCGAGATGCCGTGGCCGGCATAAAGCACCGGGTTCCACAGGCACGAGGTGCCCTCGGCGGGCACGCGCCCGTCGACCGCCTGCGCGAGACAGCCGAGCACCACGTCCGGCAGCATCTGGCCGATGGCGTGACGCGCCGCCACCGCGCACGGATGCGGCGCGTTCAGGATCGAGCCCGGCGGCGCGCTGACCCGCACCGGCGCGAGCGAGCCGGCGTTGTTGGGGATCGAGCCGCCGACCACGCAGCGCACGCCGAACGAGGCATAGGCCTGGGTGTAGGTCACCGGCACGTTGATGCCGTAGATGGAGATCGGCGACGTGCCGGTGAAGTCGATGTCGATGCCGGTGTCTGAAATGGTCATGGCAGCGATCAGATCCACCGGCTCCTCGTAGCCGTCGATGCGCATTTGATTACGGTAGGTGCCGGCCGGAAGCTTGCGGATCTCCTCGAGCATCGAATCCCGCGAGCTGGTGATGACGAAGTCGCCGAGCGCACCCACGTCTTCGAGATCGAACTCACCCATCATCTCGACGAGGCGCTGACAGCCGGTCTCGTTGCACGCGGCCAGGGAGTAGAAGTCGCCTTCCACCTGCACCGGCTCGCGCACGTTGGCGCGCACGATCTCGAGCAACGACTCGTTCATCTCGCCGCGCTTGGCGAGCGGCATGATGGGAATGTAGACGCCCTCCTCGTACACCTGGCGCGCATCGGGCCCGAAGCCGAGCCCCCCGACGTCGACCACGTGACTGGTGGACGCGAACAGCGCCACGATGCGGCCGTCTTTGAAGGTCGGCGTGACCACCGTGAAGTCGTGCAGGTGGCCGGTGCCCATCCACGGATCGTTGGTGATATAGACGTCGCCCTCCTCCATGCGGGAAATCGGAAACTTCTCGAGGAAAAAGCCGACGGACGCGGCCATGGCGTTCACGTGACCGGGCGTGCCGGTCACCGCCTGGGCGAGCATGCGGCCGTCGAGGTCGAACACACCCGCGGAAAGATCGCCCGCCTCGCGCACGGTGTTGGAGAAGGCCGTGCGGATGAGAGTCTGGGCCTGCTCCTCCACCACGGCGATCAGCCGGTTCCACATCAGCTGGTTGTGGATCTGCGCAAGCGGTGAGTTGGCTTTCATGGTCTAGGCACTCTGATCGTTTCGCTCGAGGATGATATACCCCTGCCCGTCGATGCGCGCGTCGAAACCGCGCGCGACAACGGTCGAGGTTTGGGATTCGTACACCACGGCCGGCCCCTGGAGGCGCATTCCCGGCGTGAGCGCATCGCGCGCATACACGGGCACATCCTCGAAATCCGCCCGCTGGGTATTGAAAAGGCGGCGCCGCCCGTTCGCGCGCGCCGCGCCGGCATCGCCAGGCTCGACCACCGGCTCGGGCGCCGCCACCGGCGCCGTCAGGGTGAGCGCCCAGGTGAGCACCTCCACGTCCATGTCGGGAATGATGCGCCCGTAGTGTCGGGTATAGGTCGCGTCGAAGGCCTGCTGGAGCGTCTCCGCGTCGCCGCGCTGCAGCTGGCGAAGCGGCAGCGGCACGCTCACCTCGTGGCCCTGGCCCACGTAGCGCATGTAGGCAATGCGCTCCTCGACGAGATCGCCGGCGGGCGCCCCGAGACGCACGATGCCTTCGGCCTCCGCCCGCATGCCGTCGAACATGGCGCTGATGACGTCGGTGTCGAGCGCGCTCAGGCGCATGTAGCGGCTGCGGACCACCTCGTAGGAGACCGGCGCATTGAGGAAACCCACCGCCGAGCCGACGCCGGCATCGGTGGGAATGATGACCCTGGCGATGCCGAGCTTCTCGGCGAGGCGCGCGGCGTGCACCGGCGCCGCGCCGCCGAAGGCGATCAGCGCCCGGCCACCGAGATCCTTGCCGCGCTCGATGGCGTGCACCCGCGCGGCGTTGGCCATGTTCTCGTCCACCACCTCGCTGATGGCGAGAGCCGCAAGCGGCGCGTCCAGATTCAGCGCCTCGCCCACGTCGGCTCCGACCGCCGCGCGCGCACGCGCGCCGTCGAGACGCATGCTGCCGCCGGCGAAGCCCTCCGGGTCGATGCGTCCGAGCAGCACGTCCGCATCGGTCACCGTCGCGTGGCTGCCGCCGCGCGCATAGCAGGCGGGGCCCGGCTCCGAGCCGGCGCTCTCCGGCCCGACGTTGACGCGCTTGAGACCGTCGACGCGGGCGATGGAGCCGCCGCCGGCGCCGATCTCCACCATCTCGATGACCGGGATGCGCAGCGGCAGTCCGCTGCCCTTGGTGAACCGGTACACCCGGTCCACCTCGAAGGTGCGCGAGGACTGCGGCTTGCCCTCGTCGATGAGGCAGATCTTCGCGGTGGTGCCGCCCATGTCGAAAGACAGCACGTGCTCGAGGCGCTGCGCCGAGGCGATGCGGCTCGCAAGGATGGCGCCGCCCGCGGGCCCCGACTCCACCAGGCGGATGGGATGGCGGGCGGCGGTCTCCACGGTGGTCAGCCCGCCGCCCGAGGTCATCAGCAGCAGCGGGCAGGAGAAGCCGGCGTCCTTCAGGCGCGCGTCCAGATTGCGCACGTAGCGCGCCATGATCGGCTGCACGTAGGCATTGGCGCAGGCGGTGGAGAGACGCTCGTACTCGCGGATCTCGGGACACGCCTCCGAGGACAGCGTGATGGAAACGTCGGGCAGTGCCTTGGCAATGCGCTCAGCGACCTGCTCCTCGTGGCGGCTGTTGGCGTAGCAGTGCAGAAGACCGATGGCGACGCTTTCCACCGCGTGCGCCTCGAGCTTGGCAAGCATCGCATCCACCGAGTCGAGGTCCAGCGGGATCAGCACCTCGCCGACGGCGTTGATGCGCTCCTTGACGGGCAGACGCAGGTAGCGCGGCACCAGCGGCGCCGGCTTCTGCACCTCGATGTCGTACTGCTCGAAGCGGTTCTCGTAGGCCATCTCCACGGAGTCGCGGAAGCCCTCCGTGACGACCAGCGCGGTGCGCGCACCCTTGCGCTCGATGATGGCGTTGGTGGCGAGCGTGGTGCCGTGAATCACCACCCCGACATCCGCGGCGCTCACACCGGCCGACGCGATGACCTCGGCGATGCCGGTCATGACGCCCTCTTCAGGCGCCGTCGCGGTGGTCAACACCTTGCTGGTGACGTTCCTGTCACCGATGACGAGCGCCACGTCGGTGAAGGTGCCGCCGATGTCGACGGCGAGTCGAATGGAAACGCTGCTCAAAGACGAATACCCGTTACGCTGCGCGCGTCAGCTGCAGAACGGCCAAACCTGATACCAGTGCCGGCACTTGAAACGATCCTCGCACTCGCGCAGCTGGGCGCCGTACTCCCGCGCCTGTCGGTCGACGCGGTTGGCGGTGCGCACCACCTCCGGCTTGCGCTTGTAGCTTCCGCGCGAATAGCCGCCGCGTCCCTCATGATAGGCGAGATACATGCGCTTCGGATCCCATTTGGAGATGCCCAGGTGCTTGTTGGTCTTGTAGTTGTACCAGCCGATGAAATCCAAGGCGTCCTCCATGTCCGAGCGGCTCTTGAAGAAGCCGCCGACCTCGGCCTCGTACTCTTCCCAGGCCTCGTCCTTGGCCTGAGCATAGCCCTCGGCCGACGACTTGCGCCCGAGTGGGATGAACAGAAACCACTGCCGCGGCGGCTTGGCGTCGTGGCGGAAGGCGGACTCCTGCTTGACGAAGGCCATGAGAATGTGGGGCGGCGTGCCCCAGCGGTCCTCGGACTCCCTGGCCGCATCGTACCACTCGGGGTACTGGTCGAATATGGCGCAGATATTGTCCTGCTGCTTCGGCGGTGCCGATGCGCAGCCGCCGGTAAGCACGGCGCAAACAGTCAGTAAGGCAAACATCGCCCTGATCGACGGCATGGACTCGGCTGGCGCTCCTCGCGGCCGGAAACGCGCGTAGTATAAAAGCTGCGCGCCTTTATTTCAGTGCCTCGACGCACGCCCCCGGGCGAGGCTCGTCATGATCCCCGCAAAAAAAATCACTCAGGAAGATTTTTTGTAGCGCAGACGTCGCCTCGAAGGGCTTACAGGCACGTTTCAGCCGGCTCGAGGCTTCAGGCCAACAACGGGAAACGTTGATATACAATAGGCGCCTGGCTGCGCACCGCAGCCTTCGAGGACATCCGATGGCCAGAGCATTGTCCGACAGAGCCGCCTTGCCCGCCGACTCCGTCGTCGCGAGACGGCTGATCCGCAGCGGCGCCCACACCGGGCATACCTCGGGCATGGCGCCGGAGTTCGTGCAGGGCAACCTCTGCATCCTGCCTGCGGAGTATGCGGCCGACTTCGCCGCGTATTGCCAGCGCAATCCCAAGCCCTGCCCGCTGATCGGTATGGGCGCGGCCGGCGATCCGCGGCTGCCGTCGCTCGGCGAGGATCTGGATATCCGCACGGACGTGCCCCGTTACCGGGTGTTCCGCGACGGCGCGCCCGTCGACGAGCCCACCGACATCATGGCGTACTGGCGCGAGGATCTGGTGAGCTTCGTGCTCGGTTGCTCGTTCTCATTCGAGCAGCCGCTCATCGAGCACGGCATCCGCCTGCGCCACGTGGAGCGCGGCGAGAACGTCGCCATGTACAAGACCAATATCGACACGGTCGCCGCAGGACCTTTCAGCGGCAAGATGGTGGTTTCCATGCGGCCGATGTATCCGTCGGAGGCCATCCGCGCCATTCAGGTGACGTCACGCTTTCCCAGCGTGCACGGCGCGCCCATCCACATCGGTCTTCCCGAGCAGATCGGCATCACGGATGTGGAGAAACCCTTCGCCGGTGATCCGCCGCGCATGCAGGACGACGAGATCCCGGTGTTCTGGGGCTGTGGCGTCACGCCCCAGGTGGCGGTCGAGCAGGCGCGGCCGCCCCTTTGCATCACCCACAAGCCGGGCAGCATGATCGTCACGGATCTGAGAAACCGGGATCTGGCGGCATTCTGAACTCAGGCCGCGGGGCAGCTATCACCCGCCGAGGAAGATGCGCTTGACCTCGGCGCTCTCGAGCAGCTCCCGCGACGTGCCGGCGAGCGCCAGACGGCCGCTTTCCAGGATGTAGCCGCGGCTCGACATGTTGAGCGCGACCTGCACGTTCTGCTCGATGAACAGGATGCTGACGCCATCGGCGTTGATGCGCGCGAAGGCACCCTTCATCTCCTCGACGATGGCCGGCGCGAGCCCCAGGAACGGCTCGTCGACCATGAGCAGGCGCGGCCGCGACATGAGCCCGCGCCCGAGCGCCAGCATCTGCTGCTCGCCGCCGCTGAGCGAGTGCGCCAGCTGAGTCTGGCGCTCGCGCAGGCGCGGAAACATGTCGTAGACCTGTGCGAGGGTCTGCGCCCGGTGTGCCCGGGCGTCCGGATGGTAGCCGCCGAGCCAGAGATTCTGGCGCACGGTCAGGTAGGGGAATACCCGCCGGCGCTCGAGGATGTGCGCGAGCCCGAGACGCACGATATCGTGGGTGGCCTGCCCGTCGATGCGCCGGGCCCTGAACTCGATACTGCCGGCGTGCGGCTTCAGCAGCCCCGAGATCGTGTTGAAGACGGTGCTCTTTCCCGATCCGTTCGGACCGAGAAGACTGACGACCTCGCCTTCGCGCACCTCGAGCGAGACGCCCCAGATGACCTGGTAGTCGCCGTAGCTGACCTGGATGTCCGAGATCCTAAGCATACGCACCGCCCAGATACGATTCGATGACCTGCTGGTTGCGCTGAATCGCCTCGGGTGGCCCCTGGGCGATCTTGCGCCCGAGATGCAGGGCGAGGATGTCGTCGGCGAGCGACATCAGCACCTGCATGTTGTGCTCGATGATAACCAGCGTCATGCCCTCGCCCTTCAGGCGCTCGACGAGCGCGATGAGCCCCGGCAGCGAGCGTTGATCGACGCCGCCCGTGACCTCGTCCATGAGCAGCAGCCGCGGTCGCGTCGCCATGGCGCGCGCAAGCTCCAGGCGCTTGCGCTGGCCGGTGCTGAGCGCCTGCCCATGGTGCTTGCGTTTCTCCAGCAAGCCGACGAAGTCCAGGGCCTCGAGGGCAAGCTTGCGCGCCTGCCCGGGCCTCGGCGTATGCTGCATGGCGCCGACCATGACGTTCTCTTCGACCGTCATGTCCGTGAAGGGCTTGAGCTTCTGAAAAGTGCGGCCGATACCGAGACGATTGATCTGATCCGGGCGAAGTCCGCGCAGGCGCCGACCCGCGAAACGCACCTCACCTGCGTCGGGGGGCTGAAAGCCGGTAATCAGATCGAAGAGCGTCGACTTGCCGGCGCCGTTCGGGCCGANNAACCTCGAACGAGATATCGTTGTTGGCGAGCAGACCGCCGAAGCGCTTGCTGAGGCCCTCAACTTCGAGCATCGGCATCCTCGATTTTCTCCCCGCTCACGGCCGTGCGGCGCATCTTCACCGCCCCGATGAGGCCCTCGGGCCTGAAAATGCAGATGAGCACGATGAGTGCCCCGTAGATCATCAGATCGAGCGTGCCGCCGGTGCCGCCGAAATAAATGCGCGTGACCTCCGAGAGCGGCACCAGCACCGCCGCCCCGATGATTGGCCCCCACAGCGTCCCTGCTCCACCCATGACCGCCATCAGCACCACCAGAATGGAGAGCGACAGTGGGAAAACGGTCTCAGGATCGATGACCAGAACGTACTGGCAATAGAAAGCTCCCGCCATCGACATGAGGCCCGCAGAGATCATGTAGGCGAACGATTTGTAGAGCGTCACGTTGACGCCGAGACTGCTGGCCGCCTCCGGCTCGTCGCGAACGGCCCGAAAGTAAAATCCGATGCGCGATCGGTCGAGCAGCCAAACGACGAACGACGCAAAGGCGAGAAACGCGAGGATGATGTAGTAGTAAGGCAGCTTGGTTCCGTGAAACTGGAAACTCAATAGCGGATTGTCGCGCACGATGGGGAGAAAGATACCGGACGCCGCGCCGACCAGCTCCCAGCGCTGAAAGATGATTTGCACGCCTTCCCCGATCAGCAGCGTCGCGATGGCGAAGTAATGCCCGCGCAGGCGAAAGGTCGGAATACCTATGACCACGGCCATCAGCATCGCCAGCACGACGCCGACGATCATTCCCAGCCATGGGGAGATTTGAAAGGCGAAGAACAGGTAACCCGCGCTGTAGGCGCCGATACCGAAGAACGCCGCGTGACCGAGCGAGATCTGGCCGCAGTAACCGGCCAGGATGTTCCAGGACTGTGCCATCATGGCGTACATGAAGAAAATGATCATGACGTGCTGCGGGAAAGGCGAATCGATCACGAAAGGAAAAGCGATCAGCGCGATCGCGAGCGCCGCGTAGAGGGCCTTTCGCGCGGAACTGGCGGCTGGGCGCAACGGCTCGGCGATTGCCGAAGCCAACGCTTCGCCGTCAACCGCCGCGGCTGTCTCTCCGCCTGCCATCAGAAGCGACCAAACAGTCCCTTCGGCCGGAAGACCACGATGACCAGATACAAGCCGAAGACGATCAGCAGCTTGTAGGACGGATCGATGAGCAACCCGCCGAGCGACTCCACCAGCCCGATGAGAACGCCGGCGATCAGGCTTCCGACGATGCTGCCGAATCCGCCCATGGCGACAGCCACGTAGGCGAGCAGCGCAAACGGCAGACCGACCTCGGGGAAAACGTAGTAGAAGGTGCTGAGGAAGACGCCGGCGACGCCGACGCAGGCAGCGCCGATGCCCCAGCCGAGGGCAAACATGCGATCGGTGGGAATGCCCATGAGCTCCGCCGCCTGGCGATCCTGGGATGTGGCCTGCAGCGCGAGTCCGGTCTCGGTACGGGTAATGAAAAGATACAGAAACCCGAACGCCAGCAGACAGCCGACGCTCGCTATGACCAGGGGAAAGCTCAAGAAGATTCCGGAAACCTCCACCCGACCCTCGACGATGGGATTGGCAATGCTGCGAAAATCGGGCGTCCACTGGAACTGGGCGAAGGCGCGCAGAAACACGGCGAGACCGAAGGTGGCGCAAATCTGCGCAAGCATCGAGGCGCCGAGAATGTGGCGAATGATGCCGTAATGGGTGGCCACACCCATGAAGAAGAGCAGCGCCGCGCACAGGGGCACCGAGTACATCGGATCCAGCCCGAACAGCGCCCACAGCCAGAACGCCGCGTACATGCTGATCATCATGAACTCGCCGTGGGCGAAATTGACGATCTCCATGAGTCCGAAAATCAGGCTCAAGCCCGCCGCGATGAGAGCGTAAACGAGCCCCATCAACAGCCCGCTGATGATGGCCTGAATGACGATGTCCCAGGTCACGAAGAAACTTTCCCCCGGCGTGGCAGGAGCAGGCCGATGCGCCTGCCGAACCGCCTGTGTACGCGACGGCCCGCGCCGGATCAAGGGCTGCCCGGCGTCGCGCGCCGTGGTAGGCTGTCTCGACCTGCGGCCCACCGCCCCGAGGGATCGGCGTTCGCCGACGATCTCGACGAGGCCCGCACGCTTACAACAACAGGGGGTAGCCCATGAAATTCAAGAATATTCTCACAAGCTTCACCGTTGCCGCGCTGGCGGCACTGCCCTTCGGACGCGCCATGGCCGCCCAGGACGAGGTCGTCATCGGCGTCATCTATCCGCTCAGCGGTCCCGTCGCACAGGTCGGCATCGACGCCGTTGCCGCCATCAACACCGCCGTGGAGATCATCAACGAGGAATCCAATCTCAACGTGCCGCTCGCCAAGGGCAAAGGACTGCCGAATCTGGGCGGCGCCAAGATCCGCGTGGTCGTCGCCGATCACCAGGGCAAGCCCGACATCGGCCAGGGCGAAGCCGAGCGCATGATTACCCAGGAGGGTGTCCACGCGCTCTACGGCGCCTACTACAGCAGCGTCACCGCGGCGGCCAGTCAGGTGGCGGAGCGCAACCAGATCCCGTGGGTGAACGGCGAGTCCACGTCGCCGAAGCTCACCACGCGTGGCTTCAAGTGGTTCTTCCGCACGACGCCCCACGACGGCGAGTTCACCCAGCTCATGTTCGAGTTCATGGACGACTTCAAGGACAAGCTCGGCAAGGAGCTGAAGACCGTCTCCATCTTCCACGAGGATACGCTCTGGGGAACCGACAGCGGCTCGGTGCAGAACAAGATGGCCAAGGAGCAGGGCTACAAGGTCGTGCAGAAGATCTCCTACAAGGCGAAGACCACGTCGCTCACGCCTTCGGTGCAGATCCTCAAGGCCTCCGACGCCGACGTCTTCCTGCCTTCGTCCTATACGTCCGACGCGATGCTCTTCATGCGCACCGCCAAG
>JABAHO010003295.1_pt1 | contig 35698 bp, 33 predicted proteins | sample 7062071 | NCBI WGS metagenome assembly JABAHO01 (sample SAMN14534356, study PRJNA622989) | marine sediment metagenome | biome: marine biome [ENVO:00000428]; feature: marine pelagic biome [ENVO:01000023]; material: deep marine sediment [ENVO:00002113] | place: India: Gulf of Kutch | collected...
CGAAACGGCGGGCATTCTGAAACATGCGCAGCCAGGGCCCTGCCTCACCGTCACAGAACCCGGCCGGCCGGTATGAAAGCTGAACGGCGCGGAACGCCCGTTCAGGATGCGGCATCATGATGGTTACCCGCCCGTCAGTCGTGGTGAACCCGGTCACCCCGCCCGCTGAGCCGTTCGGGTTGAGCGGATAGCGGGAGGCCGGCACGCCGTCGTTGCCGACATAGCGCAGTGCCACGAGTGCCTCTGCACCCGGAGCGTCTTCCGCCCGGCCCTCACCATGGGCAACAGGAATCGGCAGACGCGAGCCCTCCATCCCGGCAAAGAAAATAGAAGGCGATGGCAAAACCTCAACCGTCAGGTACCGCGCCTCAAACTGCTCACAGGCATTTCGCACAAAAGCAGGCCAGGCCTCAGCCCCCGGGATAATGGATTTCAACTGGGACAGCATCTGGCAACCGTTGCAGACACCGAGAGCAAACGTTTCATTGCGGTCAAAAAATTCTGCAAAGGCATCACGCAGGTTCTGGTTGAACAAAACGGATTTTGCCCATCCGCTGCCGGCACCCAGAACATCGCCGTAGGAGAAACCGCCGCAGGCGACGAGCCCCCTGAAATCCTTAAGTGCAACCCTGGACTCCATCAAGTCGGTCATGTGCACATCCACGGCGTCAAACCCGGCCCGGTCAAACGCCGCAGCCATTTCCACGTGGCCGTTCACGCCCTGTTCCCTGAGCACCGCAACCCGCGGACGCGCACCGGAAACCACATGAGGCGCCTCGGGGTCATAGCTTAAAGCGAAATTCATTCCGGGGTCGGCCGCATCAGCCGCAAGCGCAAATTCCTCATCCGCACAGGCCGGGTTATCCCGGCGCGCCTGCATGGCATGCGTCAGCTTCGACCATTCCCGGTTCAGATCATGAACATCCCTCTCAAGAATGACGGAGCCGTCGAGCGTGCAGCGCAGCGTGCGGTTGTCGGTTGTTTCGCCGATGACATGCACACAGGACTCCAGTCCGGCTGATGCAAACATCGCCAGCACCTCGGCAAGATCGCCGGAAGCAGCCTGCATCACCGCGCCCAGTTCCTCGGCAAACAGGATGGACATTGCATCATCACCGAGTCCGTCGAGGGTGATGGCGGCACCGCGCCTTCCGGCAATGCACATCTCCGCGAGCGTGACAGCCAGTCCTCCGTCGGACCGGTCGTGGTAGGCAAGCAACTTCCGTCCGGAAACAAGTGCCTGCAAGACCCCGAAAGCGGCTCGGAACTGCCCGGCCGAGTCCAGGTCCGGCGCTTCCGGTCCGACCTGGTTGTACACCTGGGCAAGGGCACTCCCCCCCAGCCGGTTTTTTCCGCCTCCCAGGTCAAGGAGAAGGATCGGAGCTCCCGACTCGGGTTTCAGATCGGGCGTCACGGTTTTGCGAACGTCATTGACCGGTGAAAATGCACTGATAACCAGGCTGAGGGGTGCCGTCTGGCGGTGGGCCCTTCCTCCTGAATCCTCCCAGACCGTCCGCATGGACAGGGAATCCTTCCCTACCGGGATNNCGGTCTTCCGAAGGCTCTCCGCAGGCGCACATCCAGTTTCCGGACAATTTAACCTGCCCGATGGCGCCCACATCCGCCGCTGCAATATTCAGGAGGGCCTCACCGACCGCGAGGCGGCCTGAAGCAGGAGCCGACACCATGGCGACGGGTGTCCGTTCCCCCATGGCCATGGCCTCTCCGGTAAATGCCTGCAGGGATGTGGTCGTCACCGCGCAGTCGGCCACGGGCTCCTGCCAGGGACCCACCATCTGGTCTCTTGCCACCATGCCCGTCACGGTTCTGTCGGTGATACTGATCAGAAAAGTTTTTTTCGCCACAGAGGGCAGGCGCAGCACCCGGTTCAGCGCTTCGTCTGCCGTGACGAATTCAAGTTCCAGCGCTTCCGGAAGTCCCGCCCGGTCCGTCACACGCATAACGGTCCGCGGGGGCTTTCCAAGTAGCACGCTCAGGTCAATGTCAATGGGAACGCTGTCGAAAGCCCTGTCGGTGAGACGCAGGTGCCCGTCTCCGGTGGCTTCACCCAGGACAGCTGCCGGGCATCTTTCACGGCGGCAAATGGCCTGGAAGCGATCGAGGTCAGCCGGGTCGATGGCGAGCACGTATCGCTCCTGGGCTTCGCAGCACCAGATTTCCATGGGGCTCATGGAGGGTTCCTCATTGGGAACCTGCCGCAGCTCGAAAGACGCACCCGTATCTTCGACGAGTTCCGGGCAGGCATTGGAGAGCCCGCCGGCACCCACGTCATGGATACTTAGAATTGGATTTTTTTCATCGAGCGAAATGCAGGCATTGATGACTTCCTGGCAGCGCCGCTCCATCTCCGCATTGCCCCGCTGCACGGAATCAAAATCCAGGTCGGCATCATTGGCTCCCGTGGCCATGGACGAGGCGGCCCCGCCGCCGAGCCCGATCCGCAATGCGGGCCCACCAAGCTGAATGACAAGCGCACCCGCGGAAATGGGCGTTTTCTCTACGTGTTGGCGCTTGATGTTCCCCATACCGCCGGCAACCATGATCGGCTTGTGGTATCCCCTGTATTGTCCGCTGACGATGTCTTCATAGGTGCGGAACAGCCCCAGCAACTGCGGGCGACCGAATTCATTGCCAAACTGCGCCCCGCCGATCGGCCCTTCGATCATAATCTGCAACGGCGAGGCCAGGCGCTGCGGAAACTCAGGCAACTCGCGTTCCCACGGCTGCTCAAATCCGGGCACGCGCAGGTTGGAAACCATGAAGGCCGAAAGCCCGGCCTTCGTGCGGCTGCCGGTACCGGTGGCGCCTTCATCACGGATTTCACCGCCCACCCCCGTTGCGGCGCCCGGGAAGGGGGATATTGCCGTCGGGTGGTTATGTGTTTCCACCTTCATGATGATGTCCATCATCGTCGGGTGGTACACGTAGCTTCCGCCGGCACCGCCGGTGGGTTCAAACCAGGCGTCCTCGTGCCCCTCCAGCACACCGGAATTATCTTTGTAGGCCACGAGTGTGCCGGCCGGGTTTTGCGCATGGGTATGCCGGATCATGTCGAACAGGCTTTCGTCCCGCTGCTCACCGTCCAGTATCCACTCTGCATTGAAAATTTTGTGCCGGCAGTGCTCCGAATTCACCTGCGCAAACATCAGCAACTCCACATCCGAGGGATTGCGGTTGATGCGGGTATAGGCTTCGCAAAGGTAGGATATTTCATCTTCGCTGAGCGCCAGGCCCATTGTCCGGTTCGCGGTCTCCAGGGCCTCCTGCCCGCCGTTCAGCACATCGACACTTTCGAAGCTCGAAGGATCGGCGGCATCGAAGAGGTCGTCTACACTGTCATACACGCCTTCTGTCATGCGGTCATGCAATGCGGGAAACATGTCCTTCAGCGCATCCGGCGGGATGGATGCACCCTCCGCATCCAGGAACCGGTAGTAGATCCCGTGTTCCACCCGCTCGACGTCCGAGAGCCCGCAGTTATGAAAAATATCAGTCGCCTTCGAAGACCACGGGGAGATGGTGCCCTTGCGGGGGGTGACGAAAAAACCGCCGGGCGCGGATAAAGGATCAAAAGCCCCCGAGGCTCCCAGCAACTGCTGCACACGCTGTCCGGATTCCACGCCAAGTTCTTCACGGCAGTTGAGGAAGTAAACCCGGGTGGCTTCTAGCGAATCAACCCCGGCGCCCGCCGGCAGCGAGGCGCACTCTTTGAGGAGATTTTTCAGCCGAAATTCGGGCAGTGCGCAACCGCCGGCAAGTCTGAGCATCAAGCGTGGATGTTTCATCCGGTAAACGCGTACCATGCACCATCGCGGACGTCAATCCTGCTCACCATGCACCGCGCAAATCTGAAAGAAAAAGGCGGGTCGCCTCCTCCGGGTCATCCGCAGCGCTGATGGCAGTTACGACGGCAAGGGTACGGGCTCCGCAGGCCGCCAGCCCGGGAATATGCTCCCGCTTGATGCCGCCCATGACCGTAAACGGCACGGTTAACACGGCCGAAATGCTTCGAACCCCGTCCAGCCCCAGAAACCCGGATGTCCAAAGCTTGGTTTCGGTGGGATAAACGGGCCCGATGTTCACATAGGAGGCACCATCGGCTTCCGCCTCCCTTGCTTCCGCTTCTGTATGGGAGGAAGCGCCAATGATAAGGTCCGGCGCCCGGTCCCGGGCCTCAGCTACGGGCGTATCCTGCCGACCGAGATGGACGCCGTCAGCCCCCACACGCAGCGCAATATCCAGGTGGTCATTGATGATGAGCAGTGCATTGAACTTCGCCGTGAGGGCACGCGCCTCCTCGGCAAGCGGAAGCAATGCCTCCCGCGACAGTTCCTTTTCACGAAGCTGTATCAACCGTCCGCCGCCGCGCAGAACCGCGTGCATGACCTCAAGTGTGCTGCGCCCCCGGGAAAGCGGTTCAGAACTCACCCAGTACAGACCGGCCCTTTGAAAACAGTCCATGCGGGATTTGTGGCCTGCAAAAACGGGTGTCGGCATTTCGCCCTGCGCGGCAGACGCGTCAGTTGGAGNNCTGCGCAGTAGACGCGTCAGTTGGAGGTGTTTTTTTCAATGGCGCTGATCTCGTCGCGCAACCGGGCGGCATCCTCGTACCGCTCATCCGCGATCGCTTTCTCGAGCTTGGACTTCAGCAGCTCCAGCGGCGAAAGGGGTGTCTCTTCTTCAGGCTCGGACTCTTCCCCGCCCGATTCGCTGTCCGGCTCAATATGCTCGAGGATGCGGCCGGCCTCTTCCATAACTTTTTCCTGCACAAAAATCGGAGCATCGGTACGCAGGGCCAACGCAATTGCATCGCTGGGGCGGCAGTCAATTTCCTTGTCCTCGCCATCCAGTTCCACCACCAGGTGGCCGTAGTACGTGTTATCCCGAATATCCCAGACCTCGACACGCTTCAACCGGCACTCAAGGTAGTCGAACACATTTTTCAGAAGGTCATGCGTGAGCGGCCTGGGCATGCTGATCCCCTGCATCTGAATGGCAATGGCCTGCGCTTCCGCCGCCCCGATAAAAATCGGCACCGCACGCTCATCACCCTCGGCCCGCAGAATCACAACAAACCCCATGTTCGAGAGGAATAGCTGATCGACCTTAACGTTTATCATCACATCCTTCTTTATCAGGCGGAGAGAATCCCGATCAACTCGTCCGCCGTTTTGGCGGCCAGCACCTGCTCACGAACCGAGGGCACGTTCAGCAACCGGCTGATCTGGGAAAGATACTGCATGTGCGGACCGGTCTCCAGGATCGAGGAAACGGTCATTACAAAAATCCGGGAGGGTTCGCCGTCGAGAGCCGCAAAATCAACACCCTCGGGCTTAAGACCGACAGCAGTGATCAACCCGTCCACTGCAATTGTTTTTCCATGCGGAACGGCAACACCGTGTTGAACGCCCGTGGACATTTTGCGTTCACGGTCCATGATGGCCTTGAGCACGGCCGGCTTGTCCGAAATTTTACCGTTTTCGACCAGCATATCCACCATCTCTTCGATGATGGCTTCCTTGGTTTCACCCTCCCTGCAGGTGCAGGCAATAACAACCAGATTTCAGTGCTTCATTAAAATCCATGGGGCTCCAGTCGCAACTCCACCATTAAACTACTTTCGTTATATCACACTGCAGCCGAGGTCAAAGCACATTTCCCGGAGCATCCCCGCCCGCGATCAGGGTGGATGAGTCATAGGAGAAGCGCTTCATGAAACATTCGAGAAAAACAGGTTTCACGTCCTCGAGTCCGGCGGCGCATCCGCAGGCAGCCATCGAGGTCACGCCCCGCTCCCGGATCCCGCAGGGAACGATCCCGGCGTAATGGGAGAGGTCTGTACATATATTCAGCGCAAAACCGTGCATCGTGGTTGCACGGGTAATCCGAACACCGATGGCGGCAATTTTATCGGGGCCGACCCATGCACCGTGGTTAATGGGATCGGTACCGGCCTGTAAATCAAAGCGGCCCAGGGTGGAAATCAATGCGTCCTCCAGCCCGCCCACAAACCAGACAGGCCCCTCGTCGGGCATGCGCAGGCGCATGATCGGATAACCGACCAGCTGGCCGGGCCCGTGATAGGTCACATCTCCGCCGCGTCCGGTTTCATGCACATCGATCCCCCTGCGCTGAAGCTCCTCGCGGCCGAGCAGAATATGGGCGGCATTCGCATTGCGCCCCAGGGTGTATACAGGCTCGTGTTCAACATACACCAGGGTGTCAGGAATCTCGTCGCGCACCCGTTGCTCAACAAGCTGCTCCTGCAGGGCAAGCGTTTCGGCATACCGCTGGCGCCCGGCATCAATGACATGCAGTTTTCGATTCATGCCGGCCAGTCTGCCTCCTGCACCTTCCCGGAACAAGCCTGAAGCAGGGCTCACCCCAGAGAGGCATTGACCCCGCAGCCATATTCACGGCATTCTCCCCGCCTTTAAACCAAGGAGATATCAAGATGCAGGTAGACATATACTATTGCCGCGTATGCGGGCTTTGCACCCGGGCGATTGAATTTTTCAGGGACCGGGGCATTACCTTTACCGCCCATGCAGTTGAGTTCGACCCCGAAGCCGACGCGTTCATTGACTCGCCCACCACCCGCACCATGTATGAGCGCTGCGGAGGCACGGTCGATATCGTGCCGCAAATGTTCATCGGCGAAACGCATATTGCGGGCTGGAAGAAACTCGAACCGATGATTGAGTCGGGGGAAATTGACGCACTGGCCCCCCACCCGGCGCAGTCCTGATCGTTCCAACCCGAACGCGGCTCCTTTCAGCGCCGTTTGCCCGGCAGGTTCCCGGCAGGCGCATTGACACACTCTCTCGATCCATGTCACGCTTTATGCCGCAGGGCGATCTAACCCTAACCGCGCCCGGCCCATGGAGACGTTGAAGTGACAGGCAACACGGCGAATACCCGGGACCACCAATCCGACGCGGGAGATATCGAAACCCGGGCCGGCAGTTATTTTATTGCCAACTACCCGATGTTCACGGCGTGGTCTCCCGACGACAACCCCGCCCTTGAAGCGGCTGTCAACCATCCGCCTGTTCCCGGCACGCCCCTCGGGCTCTACCTCCACATTCCATTCTGCCGCAAACGATGCCACTTCTGCTACTTCAAGGTATATACAGGCGCCAATGCGGAGGTCATCCGCGGCTACATTGCCGCCGTACTTCGCGAACTCGAGATTTATGCGGACAGGCCGTTCATCGGTGGCAGGGATGTTGACTTTATCTACTTCGGCGGCGGCACGCCCTCCTTCCTGTCCACTGAGCAGATCGAAACACTGACTGCCGGCCTGAAGCGTATTCTGCCCTGGAACCGGGCACGCGAAATTACATTCGAGTGCGAACCCGGCACGCTTAACGAGTCCCGCCTGCAGGCCATTCGGGACATGGGCGTCACCCGCCTCAGCCTCGGGGTGGAAAATTTCAGTGATGATATCCTCGATGTGAACGGCCGGGCACACCGCAGCGATGCGGTGTACGCCGTCTACGACCTTGCGCGCCGCGTCGAATTTCCACAGATCAACATCGACCTGATTGCAGGCATGATCAACGAAACCCCGGAAAACTGGAAAGACTGCGTGGCCAAAACCATCGCCCTCGCTCCGGACAGCGTCACGATTTACCAGATGGAAATCCCGTTCAACACCACGATTTTCAAGCGAATGAAATCCGAGGGACGTCTCAGCGCACCCGTGGCAGACTGGCCGACGAAGCGGGAGTGGGTGGCCTATGCCTTTGAAGAACTGGAGCGCAACGGCTACGACATTGTTTCGGGCTACACGGCCGTCCGCAGGGACCGTAATGTTTCCTTCGTTTATCGGGACGAACTCTGGCGCGGCGCAGACCTGCTGTCGCTGGGCGTTGCGTCTTTCGGTCATATTTCAGGCATTCACTACCAGAACCAGCAGGACATGGCCCCTTACATGGCTGCCGTCCAGGCCGGTGAATTCCCGGTATTCCGCAGCTGCCGCACCACCGCGGAGCAGCGCATGGTGCGGGAGTTCATCCTGCAGTGTAAGCTGGGCCGGGTTTCATCGACGTATTTCAGGGAAAAGTTTGGGCTGGATATCCGGGAANNTTGAGAAAATGACTGACCTGGGCGTTCTTGATGAGCATGGCGGGGATTTGGTGTTTAACCGGACCGGACTTCTGCAGGTGGATTGGCTTTTGCACGAAATCGTCATTCCGGGATTAAACGGCTCGTAATGAGGATAGCCCGTCCAGGAGGTTCGATATGAGTCAGCTCTTATCCTGCCTGAGGCCACTGTCCCTGATGAGGGGCGAAGATATAGGTACCCGTCTTGAGATTGAGCAACGTGATCCGGAGTCCCTACCGGAACCATACAAAGAACTGCTTGTTCACCGTTTTGACATGACGCATACGCTGCAAAACTTTCACCAGGACGAGCTGCACATCAGCGTGCTGAATGCCAGGCACACACCTGAAAAGTATACCCGCGAGGTCATTCTGGTGACCGACAAAGCCAACATACCCGCAGAATACGGAGTGCTCCAGGTTTCGACAGGTTCCCTGGCGCCGGAGATTCGAGAGGCGGTTGAGCAAAACCGGCGACCACTGGGAGCAATCCTGCGCTCGGGCTCCATGGAGGTTCTGCACCATCCCGGCCCCTGGTTCCAGCTTCGTCCCGATGAGGCCATTCGCAACGCCCTGGCCCTTCAATCCGACGATATCCTCTACGGCCGCTGCAACCGCATTGCCTCGCTCCTCGGCACCACGATCGCCGAGGTTGTAGAGATACTTCCTTCCGTGTCCCCCGCCGGAGTCAGGGCATGAATACGGAAAGCACCTGCGAAGTGGTGGTTATAGGGGCGGGCCCGGCCGGCACATCTGCCGCCGCAATTCTCGCGGACTATGGCCACCGGGTACTCGTACTGGAAAAGGAGACTCTTCCCAGGTATGCCGTCGGCGAATCCCTGATTCCTTTCTGCTACTTTCCGCTTGAGCGCCTTGGCATGGTTGACCGGCTGAACCGGGCNNGTTCTATTTTGAGGATCACTTCTCGCATCCGGCCGCGCAAACCTGGCAGGTCTCCCGGGACCGGTTCGACACCATGCTCGCCGATAATGCCCGGGAACGCGGGGCCGAGATCCGCGAGGGAATGAAAGCAGTCCAACCGCTGATGACGGACAACCGTGTTACCGGCGTTCGGGCTGTCGACTCGTCCGGAAAACCAGCGGACTTCTCCGCCGACCTTGTCATCGACGCCAGCGGGCGCAGCATGTTTTCCCTGATGCGAAACGGCTGGCGACTCCCTGACGGCATGCTGAAAAAAATCGCCATCTGGACGTATTTTGAGGACGCTGAACGCGACCCGGGGCGGGATGAAGGCGCGACCACTGTCGCTTACCTGCGCGACAAAAACTGGTTCTGGTACATTCCGCTGGCTGATAACCGCGTCAGCGTGGGCGTGGTCGGCGACCCGGAGTACCTNNGACCCCGAGTCGATTTTTCAGCGCGAGGTCGGCCGCAATGCCTGGATCAGCTCCCACCTGCGCAATGCCGTGCGCGTTGCCCCGTTCCAGGTAACCTCGGACTTTTCCTACCGGTCGCGCTACTGCGCACAGGACGGCCTTGTTCTCGCCGGTGATGCCATGGGCTTTTTGGACCCGGTGTTTTCCTCCGGGGTATTGCTGGCCCTGCGCAGCGGCACCCTCGCCGCAGATGCCGCGCACGATGCCCTTGTCTCGGGAGACGTCTCGGCTGGCCATTTCGCAGGGTACGGGCAAACCATGCGGCACAGTTTTGAAGCCATGCGAATGCTCGTCTACGCGTTTTACGACCCCGACTTCAGTTTTAAAACACTGTTTGCCGCGTACCCGCATCTGCGGCACGACCTGACGGACTGCCTGATTGGAAACGTGGACAGGGATTTCTCCGAGCTCGCAGACGCACTCGGTGAACTTTCCTGCTGGAAACCGGACATGCGCGAAACGCTTGGAGTTCCCCTTCGTGAACATACTCCTGATCACGCCCGGCACCGGTAATTATCACTGCGGTTGCTCAATACGCGACACGGCACTGGCCCGGGCCCTGAATGCACGCGGCCACCGATCCCGCACTCTTCCGCTCTACCTGCCTCCAGCACAGGCACAGCCCCCCGTTGACAACACGCCCGTCTTTTACGGCGGCCTGAACGTGTACCTCGCACAAAAACTTCCGTTCATGAGGCGGCTTCCGGCTTTCACCGACCGAGTCCTGAGCCACCCCGCATTGCTGCGCAAACTTGCGGCGATGTCCGACATGACCTCCGCCTCTGAACATGGCGACATGACCGTTTCCATGCTCCGCGGCGAAGCGGGACACCAGGCCGGGGAGCTGCAAAAACTCATTCACTGGATTCGCAAACACGAAGCGCCCGACCTGGTACTGCTTTCCGTGTCGCTGCTGGCCGGCTTAGCCCGCCCGCTGGGCAGAGAATTGAACGTACCTGTCCTTTGCGCGCTCCAGGGCGAAGACGTCTTTCTGGACAGCCTGCCTGAACAGCAAAGCCGCGAAGCATGGCGCCTCATCAGCGGGTGTGTCGCAGACATTGAAGCTTTCCTCGCGCCCTCACGATTTTTTGCGGGCCTGATGGCTGAACGGGCAAACATTCCCATGGATAAAATGCATGTCATTTACAACGGATTCGACCCGGCCGAATACGGGAGCCGCACGGAGCTGCCGGATCCGCCCCGAATCGGTTTTCTTTCACGTCTCTGCAGGGAGAAGGGTCTCGACACCCTCGTGCATGCCTACATTCGCCTGCGGCGTGACCTGGAATATCCCGCGGTAAAGCTGGTGCTGGCCGGTACCATGACACGGGCGGATCGCAGGGCGCTCGATCCGCTGGAACAGGAATGGCGCCGAGCAGGGCTCGAACGTGACGTGGAAATTCACCCGAACATCACGCACCAGGAAAAAGCTTCCCTGCTTTCCGGGCTTTCGCTCTTATCCGTTCCGACGGCGTACGATGAGGCATTCGGTTTGTACATGGCAGAGGCCATGCTCTCAGGCGTCCCCGTCGTCCAGCCGCCGCGGGGAGCATTCCCTGAACTGATCGCATTGACCGGTGGCGGGGTCCTCTGCAACACTGCTGAGGATATGGAACGGGAACTGGCACAGCAGTGGTCGGGCTTGTTGAAAAACCCCGCACGCCTGCAGCAACTCGGCACATCGGCGCGGGAGTCCGCACGGCACCACTTCTCGGCGGACACCATGGCCGCGGAAACCTTGCGCGTAATGAATGCGGTCGTCGACCGGTTCAGACAGCGCAACAACCAGACAGGATAAGGCAGGTATGACAACCGGTAATTCGGAGAGCCACATGTGGCTGACCTTCGCCCTCATGACGGTACTGTGCTGGGGCCTGTACGGAATCACCCTGCATGCAGGACAACTGCACATGGGCGATGCCGCCAACGGGCGCTACAAGGCATTTCTCTTTGTCGGCATCGCCTACTTTCTTACCGCGGTGGTGGCTCCGTTGATCGTGCTGCTTACCGTCGGCGCGGACTGGAAATTCACCCGCGGCGGGGTGACCTGGTCACTTATTGCCGGCATACTCGGAGCCGCGGGCGCTTTCTGTGTTCTGCTTGCATTCGGCGCGAAGGGTGCCCCCTCCGTGGTGATGTCCATTATTTTTGCGGGGGCGCCGATCGTGAACGCCATCGTGGCCATGATGCTGCATCCTCCGCAGGGCGGACTCCGCGCCATCCCCCTGCCCTTTTTCCTCGGCATTGTCCTGGCCGCTGTGGGAGGCATGATGGTGACTCTCTACAAACCGCAACCCGGTTCCTCACCCGGCAGCCCCCAGCCGCCTCCGACCGTGCATGAGCAGACCACCCATGGCTGACCCCGTCATGCCACCGCCCGAGGCATGCTGGTCCACAGACCGGCGTATAGCCCGGCAGTCAGCGCAACTGGAAAGCCTGGTAGGCGCCCTTGTCCCGGATAACCGCTTCTACACCCAAAAGCTGCAGGGAGCCGGACTCGATGGAGAACCGCCGGGCCTGGAGCGCTTCCTGGAGACGATGCCTTTTACCACCCGAGAGGAATGGATACGTGACCAGGAGGATCATCCCCCCTACGGCACAAACCTCACCTATCCGCCGGAGCGCTACACCCATTTCTCCCGCACCAGCGGAACCACCGGCACCCCTCGCGCCTGGCTGGATACCCCGCAAAGCTGGGAGGCCATGCTGGCCAACTGGGAACGCGTTTACCGCTCCGCCGGCGTCGAGGCGTCGAGCACCGTACTCTTTGCCTTTTCCTTTGGTCCCTTCCTGGGATTCTGGACAGCCTATGATGCCGGCGTGCGCCTGGGAGCGCTTTGCATTCCGAGCGGCGGATTCAGCAGCGAGGCCCGGCTGCAACTGATGGCCGAAACCGGGCCGGACACGCTCTGTTGCACCCCCACCTATGCCCTGCACCTGGGGCAGGTTGCCGAGCAAACCGGAATCCTGCACAAAACACGGCGCGCGGAACCCGCGCCCCGGCGGATCATTGTGGCAGGCGAACCGGGTGGAAGCCTGCCGGCCACCCGGGAAAGAATCGCTTCGCTGTGGAACGGCGCGGACGTAATTGACCATCATGGCATGACGGAGGTCGGACCTGTCACCTACCAATGCCCCGCCGAACCCGGCACCCTGCATGTGATGGAGCATGCCTTCCTGGCCGAGGTCATTGATCCCGACGGTGCACAACCGGTTGCACCGGGAGCAGAAGGCGAGCTTGTGCTCACCACCCTGCAGCGTCCGGGAATGCCCCTGCTGCGCTATCGTACCGGCGACCTGGTAAAGGCCGACCGCCATGAGCCCTGCGCCTGCGGCAGCACCGAACTTCGGCTCGAGGGCGGCATCCGGGGCCGCACGGATGACATGGTTATTATACGCGGCGTTAACATTTTTCCTTCAGCCGTGGACCAGGTTATCCGCAGCATTCCTGAAATCACGGAATACGAAGTTCAGGTCGTCGAAACCCCGGCCCTGAACGAGCTCACGGTCCAGGTGGAAACCGCTGCGGAAGTCCCCTCACCCGAGGCCGTAGCCGAACGCGCGCAACGGCGACTGCGGGATGCTTTTGCCGTGCGCATACAGGTCGTACCGGCACCCCAAAACTCCCTTCCCCGTTATGAATTCAAGGCCCGGCGATGGCGAAAAACGGAGGCTCCGCATGACCACACTGCTTGAACTTGAGAATGTCAGCAAATCCTACACGCTGAACGGACGCGATCCCATACCCGTTCTTGACGGAATTTCGCTTTCTGTTGCAGCGGGTGAGACGGCGGCCGTCACCGGGCCTTCCGGTTCCGGTAAAAGCACCCTGCTGCATCTGATGGGCGGCCTGGACACCCCATCCGCGGGCACTGTCCGCCTGGGGGGAGATGACCTCTCCCGCCTTGATGACGCAGGCCTGTCCGCAAAGCGTAACCGTGAAATCGGCTTCGTCTTCCAGGATCATTACCTCCTGCCCCAGTTGACGGTCATCGAAAATGTACTTGTGCCCGTCCTCGCCAGCGGCCGCGCCGGACAGGAGGACATTGCGCGGGCTGAAAGCCTCCTGCAGCAGGTGGGTCTCACGGACCGCCTGAACCACCGGCCGGCACAACTTTCCGGCGGAGAATGCCAGCGCGTGGCGGTGATCAGGGCCCTTATCAACCGACCGGCACTTCTGCTGGCGGACGAACCCACCGGTGCCCTCGATGAACGGAATGCAGCCGGACTGGCAGACCTGCTTTTCAGCCTTCCGGATGCCGACAGGCCGGCGCTCATTCTCGTAACGCACAGTGCGGACCTGGCCGCACGCGCATCGGTTTCCTATGCCATTCACAACGGAAAACTGGGCTAGGCACGGCATGTCCGCCCCCGACATTCTATGAACCGTTTCACGCTTATACGCCGTTCGCTGACCAGATTTGGCCGATCGCACCTGGCCGTCGCTGCCGGGCTTTCCGTGGCAGCCATTGTGCTTGTAGGCGCCCTGGTCGTCGGGGACTCGGTTGACCATACGCTTGAGCAGGCCGCACTGAACCGCACCGGCCATGCAAACTGTGCACTTATCGGCAACGAACACTTCTTCCGGGATGCGCTGGCGGCTGAGCTTTCGGGCGAGACGGGCGTCAAGGCCACTCCCCTGGTGCTTCTGAACGGCAGCGTATCAAGCCCGGACACCGGTCGCCGTGCCGCACGCGTCCAGGTCATCGGAGTGAATCCGGACTTTTTTACTTTTGCACCCGAACCGGCTTCCCGCACAGAATTCACGGGAAACCGCGCCCTGGTAAACCGCCGCCTGGCACAGCAACTCGACCTCCGCGAAGACGGGGGCACGCTGGTCGTACGGGTCGACACCCCCCACGCAATTGCGCGGGATGCCATGCTCGTCAGCGAGGATGCCATGCAGACCGCCCTGCGACTTAATTCTGCCGGATCCCTGGAGGATGCCGCTTTTGGACGTTTCAGCCTCCAGGCCGAGCAGGCAGCACCCTACACCCTCTTCATCCCGCTTAAATCCCTTCAGCAACGCACCGCTCTGGAAGGCAAGGCCAACGTGATTCTCATCGGCAATGGACTGCCCCCGCCCGCCCTCGCCGAGGCCCTTCGCAAAACCTGGACGCTGGAGGATGCAGGGCTTTCGCTCTCTGCGCTTGCCGACGGAAGCGGCCGCGAACTCCGCAGCGCGGCCGTTTTCCTCCACCCGCAAAGCGAACGCGCGGCCATGGCTGCACAGGCTGCAGCAACTCCGGTGCTTTCCTATTTTGTCAATGCCCTCTCCAAGGACGAAAAGGCCACGCCCTACTCGCTCGTCTCCGCGGTACCCGACGGCACCTGGGGACTCAGCCTGCCCCCGGGCAGCGCCGCGGTCAGCCAATGGCTCGCGGAGGACCTGGAGCTTGCCGTGGGCGACAGCANNCCCATGCGGCAGCTCGAAGAAAAGACCGGCGCGTTCACTGTCAACCGCATCCTGCCCATGGACAACCCGGCCATTGACCCGCAGCTTATGCCGGATATTCCGGGACTGAGCGGCTCCGCCTCCTGCCGGGAGTGGTCACCCGGGTTTTCGGTCGACCTGTCCGCCATTCGTCCGGATGACGAAGCCTACTGGGAGCGATTCAGGGGTGCACCCAAGGCGTTGATCAGCCTGGCGGACGGACAGTCACTCTGGGAAAACCGTTATGGACGGGTAACCGCCGTCCGGTATCCGCCGCCACAGGAGGGCGAGGCGGACCTGGCATCAGCCATTGCGCACGGCATGGACCCCCTGCACATGGGCATCCAAATCCTTCCGCTGCGGGAGTCCGCCCTGCAGGCCGGCCGCGATGCCATGGATTTCGGCGCCATGTTTATTTTCTTCAGCAGTTTTCTTGTCGCGGCCGCGCTCCTGCTTGCCGCCCTGCTCAGCACCTTTCACATTGAGCGACGTGCGGCGGAAACCGGGCTGCTCGCCGCAACGGGCTTTTCACGGCCGGCTATTCGAAACCTGTTTCTCGTGGAGGGCACCGTGCTTTCCATTGCGGCCGGCCTTGCCGGGGTTCTCCTGGGAACCGGCTACACGCGCTTACTCCTGTCGCGGCTTGAAACCACCTGGCGAAACGCAATCGGCAATGCCGAACTTCTCTACCATGCCACCCCGAAAACCCTGCTCACGGGAGGCGCCGCCGCGGTCCTAATCGGGGTTCTCACAATGCGCCTGGTCCTCCGCTCACAATTCAAGTGCAGCCCCATATCACTGCTCAAAGGCGCCCATGCTGCCGAGGCGTTCCCGCGCGACCCGGGCACGCGGTTCCGGCTGATCCTGTTGCCGCTGGCTGCCTGTGGCGGGGCAGCATTCTGCGCCTGGACCGCCGCGCAGGCCGACATCGCCAGCCGGGGCCCCCAATTTTTTACGGCAGGGCTGCTTTTCCTGGTTGCCATCATCCTCGGCTTACAGGCGATTCTGATCCGGATGGGCACCCGTCCCGGAACGGCCGGATTAACCAGGATAAAACTTACCCTGCGCAATACGGCCCGCAAGCGCGGCAGAAGCCTGGCCACATCAGCCCTGGTGGCCTGCGGGTGCTTCATGACCGTTGCGGTCAGTGCACACCGGCTTGATGCCGGGGCCGGAAGCATGGAGAAACAGTCGGGAACCGGAGGGTTCAGCCATGTTGCCCAACTCGCATCGCCTGTTTTTCGCGATCTCAACAACCCGGAGGCACGCGAACAATACGGGCTCAGCGGCCTGGCCGAAATCCCGGCACATTTTGTACCCCTGCGCGAGCAACCCGGCGATGAGGCCAGCTGCCTGAACCTGAACCGTCCGCAACGCCCCCGCATCTGGGGCGTGTCCCCGGATCTTCTCGACGGGCGTTTTTCGTTTTTGCCGCCGGCAGCCGGGCGGGCAGCCAGCCAGGCCGGGCCGACTGACACGCACTGGGCAGCACTTGACCTGGACCTCGGACCCGGAAAAATACCGGCGGTCGGTGACAGGAACTCCATGATGTGGTCCCTTGGGCTGCAGCCCGGACAATCTTTCAACACCGTGGATGTGAACGGCAGGCCCCTGGAACTGGTTCTCGTCGCCGAGCTGAACCAATCCATGCTCCAGGGCGGACTCCTTGTTTCAGAGCAGAACTTTCTTAAATACTTCTCACGCGGCGACGGCTACCGCTTTCTCCTGGCAGAGGTTCCGCCGGGCAGCCATGCCGCGTTTGAAAAAGCACTGCACTCGGGACTTCGCGATCACGGGCTGGAGCTGCGCACGTCGGTGGACCGCCTCGCTGATTTCAACGGCCTTCAAAACACCTACCTCGCCATCTTTCAGACACTCGGCGCGTTCGGGTTGCTGCTCGGCAGCGCAGGCCTCGGGCTGGTTGTGCTTCGCAATGTGCATGAGCGAAGGCCGGAGCTGGCTATGCTGCGTGCCGTGGGGTATTCCCGATCCGCCCTGCTGCGAATGGTAATCGGCGAACACCTGGCACTGCTGTTTGCAGGCACATTTGCCGGTTGTGCGGCCGCCGGCGTAGCTTTGCTGCCGGCCCTGCAGCACGATCCCGCATCATTACCCCTGGCGTTCCTTGCCGCTGTACTTGCGGGTGTTCTCCTGAACGGACTTGCCTGGACCGTCCTCGCCGCGTTACAGGCCATGCGCGGCCCGTTGATTCCAGCCCTGCGAAACGAGTAAAGGCTGTCGGCCTGTGCAAATCCTGCACCGCTGTGCCGTCGATTTCGTAAAAGCGGCTTGCACCGTCTGCAGCGGTTTCTCATAGTCTCGCTCAGCAAATCATCTTTAACCTGAAGCACAACGGGGTAACCAACTATGAGACCGCCTATTTCATTCTGCGCACTGTTCGCTCTTCTAATCACGCCGCTTCTGCCCGGCGCACCGGCGGCATGTGCTGAGACCGAGGTGGTCACCCTCGAAGACCAGGTTGTGACCGATTCCCCCGATGCAAATCTACCGGGGGTGTTTGAATCCCTGCCGCTCTCGATCGATGCCCAAAGGCTGCCCTTCACAGCCTCTGTGCTTCCGGCCAGCCTCCTGCGCATGCAGGGAAACACGACCCTGCGCGAAGCGCTGCGAAATATTCCGGGCAGCACCGTGGGTGTCGGAAACGGTGTTCATGATTTTTTTGCGATCCGCGGCATCGACTCCCTCAACGGCGGACTGGTTCTGATCGATGGTGTCCCAGAACCCGAAGCAACCTTTTACCTGCTGAATGACATCGAGGAGGTGCAGGTGATCCGAGGTCCCCTCACCTTCGCACACGGTCCGGGCGCCACCGGCGCATCAGTCAACATGATCCGAAAGCAACCGCGCGCCGAAACGTTCATGGAAACCCGCCTCGGATTCGGCAGCCATGATACCCTGCAGGCAGGCATCGATACGGGCACCTTCAGCGCAGAAGGGAAATCGGCCTCGCGGCTGAACGCATTTTTTCGCGACGGCGACAGCCATCGCAACGATATCTCCGGCCGGTTCCGTTCCATCAGCCCCGCGCTAACCTGGCAACCTGACGCTGACGGCAGCCTGACCCTCCATCTCAACTACACGGAAAGCGATGTAACGCCGGATCCCGGCATTCCGCTGCTCGGCCCCGTGCGTCCTGCCCGGTCCCGCAGCGCAAATTTCTCGCGTTCCGGCGATTTTTCGGAGCAGGAGATCGTGCGCATCGCGGCTGACTACACCCGTGCCCTTGACGACAATGTGCGCCTCCAGAACCGGACCTACTACACCCATTTCGACTGGAAGTCCCGCGGAACGGTTTATGCCGGGTATGCCGCATTTGGAGCCGGGTTTGAAGCCGCTCCTCTTACACTTTCGCGTTACGGCCCCGAACTGGATGACGCGCAGCAGATTTTAGGAAACGAGCTCACGCTAACCTTCGAAAAGGATCAGCATGAGCTGGTTGCCGCTATCGAAGCCACCCGGCTTGAAGATGACTTCCTCATCTCCACGCCTGCTGTTACCGACATCAACACCCTCTCTGGCTTCGAATCACCCGGGCTGCTGCTGCCGCCCGTTCCGGACAATGCCGGCGATGCCAAAACGGAGCTGATCGGTGTTTCCTTAATGGACCATATCACCCTCAGCGACCGCATGTCCCTGACAGCCGGCGCGCGGGCTGACTGGATGGATTTCGAGGACAGCGTGCGCGGCGACAGCCGTTCAGACACCCTGGTCAGCCCCTTCGCCGGTCTCAGCGTTTCCGCNNCACCTGGTTTGCCACGGCGGCAAGGGGCTACAACCCGCCCTCAACCCGGGTCACCGGCCCGAGAGGTGAGGCAGAGGAGGCGGACTCGGTCGAGGGGGGCATTCGCTTCACCTGTCCGCAGTCTGCCTGGCAGGCCGGTATCAGCGCCTACCGCCTGGAGCGGAATCATATCGCCGTGCCCGGGTCCACCGGCCTTTTCTCCGATACCGGCGAGCAGGTTTCAAAAGGAGCGGAAGCCGAACTGCGCGGCCCGGTGTCTGACTCCGTATCCCTCATCCTCGGGTACGCCTACCTCGACAGCGAACTGACCTCCTACGCCGACTTTGGCCCGACCGGTGTTGAAGACCGCAGCGGCAACACGGCTCCCTTTGCGCCCGAGCATGTGCTTCAGGCCTGGGCCGAGATCACCTGCACAGAGGCCCTCGTCATCGGGCTGGGCGGCCGGGCTGTCAGCGAGCAGTACACGGCGCCAGACAATGCCTATGAGATTGACGCCCACACGGTCCTCGATGCCGCCGTCTCCTACCGTACGGCCGACTGGGGCCTGACACTTAACCTTTACAACCTGACCGGCGAATACTACGAGGGCCGCGGCACGGCCGGCACCTCCGTCATTCCGGAAGACGATTTTTCGGCCATGATCACCCTGAGCACATGGCTTTAAACACAACCGGCTGAAGCGTCAAATCGATGAAGCGCTTGATACTTGTGGCCGCCATCCTGCTGGCGGTTCTGCACCAGGATACCTGGTGGTGGGACAGTACCGCGGTCGTGCTGGGGTTCCTCCCCGTCGGCCTGGCCTATCATGTCGGGTTTTCGCTGGCATCGGCCCTGCTCTGGCTGGTCGCGGTTAAATTTGCCTGGCCGAGCCGCTGGGAATCGTGGGCGGAGGGCCCTGACGGGCAGGATGACGGTTCATGAGCTACACGCCCCTGATCGTAATCGCCGGCTACCTGCTCCTCCTGCTCGCCCTGGGTGCGCTGAGCAGCAGGTTTTTTCGCGGTACAAGTGCAGACTTTTTTGTCGCCAGCCGCTCCATCGGCCCGTTCATGCTGCTGATGAGCCTCTTCGGCACCACCATGACCGCCTTTGCACTCGTCGGATCCACGGGAAAATCCTACACGCACGGGATCGGGGTCTACGGGCTGATGGCCTCCTCCTCGGGCCTGATTCACAGCGCCGTATTTTTCCTGGTCGGCATTCGGCTCTGGGCAATCGGCAAGCGGGGCGGCTATGTCACGCAGTGCCAGTTTTTCAGGGACAGGTTTGAATCGCCGGCCCTGGGGTACCTGCTCTTTGTGATTCTGCTGGTCCTGCTGATTCCCTATCTCATGATCGGCATTCTCGGCGCCGGCGCCGTGGTCCAGGGACTGACCCGCGGCATGTTTCCCGAAACCTTTGCCGGGTCAGGCGGAGCCGTACCTCCCTGGCTGACCGGACTTGTGATTTGCGCCGTGGTACTGACCTATGTTTTTTTCGGCGGTGTTCGCAGCACGGCCTGGGCGAACACCTTCCAGACGCTCGTCTTCATGCTGACCGGGCTTGTGGCCTTTGTCGTCATTGCCAGAGCGCTGGGCGGACCGGCTGCCGCCACCGAACTCGTGCGCCTGAATGAACCTGACCACCTCTCCCGCGGGGGCCACATTGGCCGCATGCAGTTCCTGACCTACATGTTTGTGCCCCTCTCGGTCGGAATGTTCCCCCACCTCTTCCAGCACTGGCTGACCGCCCGCAATGCCCGGGCGTTTCGAATGAGCGTCGTGTGCCACCCGTTGTGCATCGCGATTGTCTGGCTGCCCTGTGTCCTGATCGGAGTCTGGGCTGCAGGGTCACCGCTCATCAACCTGCCGGCGTCATCCGCCAATGCCGTACTGGGCGTGGCACTCCAGACGCTGGTCGCCTCTCCCTTTCTCACCGGCCTGCTGACCGCCGGCATTCTTGCCGCCATCATGTCCTCGCTGGATTCCCAGTTCATGTGCATCGGAACCATGTTTACGCATGATTTCCTGCTGAGATTTAAACGGAAGTCGGAAGTGACAGACCGCCAAAAACTCCTCTATGGCCGGATTTTCGTGGTGGGGGTCGTTGTCATTACCTACCTCTTTTCCCTCGCCCGCCCGACGAACGTTTTCACCCTTGGCATATGGTGTTTCAGCGGGTTTGCCGGTCTTTTCCCGCTGGTTTTTGCCTCCGTATACTGGCGACGCGTGACCCGTGCGGGGGCACTCGCCTGCCTGCTGGCAACCGGGATCAGCTGGTTCACCCTCTTCCAGCGCGCTGCGTTCGGCAGGGCTGCCGACAGCGAAACCCTGCTTTTTGGAATGATGCCGGTGGCAATCATTTTCATGGTATCCGCAGCGACGCTGATCATAGTATCGTTTGTAACCAGGCCCCCGCAGAAGGAAACCGTTGCGCGGTTCATTCCCTGACCTGCCGGGTTCAGTTGATTTCGAAGGAGAACGGCAATGATGGCCGAGGCATCGCACAGCGCACGCGAGACTCTGAATGCGCACCTGCGCGACATCATCCGATGGCATTTTTCACCGGAAACAGGATGCCCTTTCTGGCTGGAGTGGGCACGGTCACACAAGATCAACCCGATTGAAAACGTTCTCTGCATCGAGGACCTGGCCTGCTTCGGCCATTTTCGCGACGACTGGCTGCGCTTCGAACAACCCGACCGATGGATTCCCGCCGCCTATGCGGGACGTCCCTACAACATTTTCGAAACAGGCGGTACCACCGGCATGCCAAAGCAGCGCCTGAACTGGGAGGATTTTCAGTTCGACTACAGCCAGTTCGCGCAAACGCTGGACAATGAGGCATTCCCCCCCGGAGGCAACTGGCTCATGATCGGCCCGACCGGGCCAAGACGCCTGCGGCTCTCGATTGAACACCTCGCGAATGCCCGCGGGAGCAGTGTGTACTTTGTTGACCTTGATCCGCGATGGGTCAAAAAACTGCTGGCTAAAAAAGACCACGACCAGGCCAGGGCCTACATGACCCATGTCATTGACCAGGCCGTGATGATTCTCGAGCATCGCCAGGTTTCCGCGCTGTTTACAACCCCGCGCCTGCTCGAAACCCTCAGTGAACGGATTTCAATTCCCGAGGCAGGAATCCGCGGTGTTTTCTGCGGCGGAACGGAAATGAGCCCGCAGACCGTTCGTTTCCTGATCGAGGAAGCACTGGATAACCGCGTGGCTTTTGTCCCGGTCTACGGCAATACCCTCATGGGGCTGGCACAAAGCATCCCGCCCGGACCGGAAAACGGATTTTCAACCACCTACTATCCGCCCCAGCCAAGAGCCGTGCTGCGGGTCGTCGATCCCGAGGACACGGAAACAACCGTACCCTACGGGAGTTGGGGCCGCGTCGAACTCACCACCCTGACTCGCGAACTTTTTCTGCCGCGTTTCCTGGAGCGCGATGAAGCTGTGCGGAGGGAGCCGGTTGCGTCCTTCCCCTGGGACGGGGTTGCCGAAGTGCGCCCCCTGCGCAGCACGGAGTCCACTATTATTGAAGGTGTGTATTAACTGACAGTCCGGAGCGGCATATGCATAAATTCACGATCCTGATTCCCCTGGTTCTACTGGCCTCACTGGCCGCCGCCCCGGCGGACTGGCCGCATTATCACGGGCCGGGCTATGACCGTAAAATTTCAGACCCCTCGGTTCGCATTGCACGCAGCGCGGAGGAGTGGTCGGTAAAATGGCGGGTGGAACTCGGCGTGGGATACTCTGCCGTCACCGTGGCCGACAACGCCTGTTTCACCATCGGGAATTCACAGGACACGAACACGGTTTACTGCCTGGACAGGGAGACCGGCACGGAACGCTGGACCTATCGCTATGCCTGCCGCGCGGGCAAAAAATTCGCAGGGCCCCGCGCAGCCCCCACGATTGCGGACGGTCGCGTATATACCTTCAGCCGCTCGGGCCACCTTCACTGCTTCAGCGTTGAGGACGGCACCTGCCTGTGGACACGCAACGTGGTCGAGGACCTTGGCGGGGAGGTGCTTCGATTCGGCCTTAACAGCCAGGTGCTGATTCGCGAAGACCGTGCCTACCTTTTTGCAGGCGGCGAAGCAGGCCTCGTCTGCCTGGAGGCCGCCACCGGTCGACTCATCTGGAACCACGGCCCGGCAGAGGGCGACCAGGGCTACGGATCGCCCCTGTTCCAGGAGATTGGTAGAAAGCTCTTTATCACCTGCTCAACTGACAACCTGCTGTGGGGCATAGATCCGGAGACGACCGAAACCGCCTGGACCATTTCCTGGCCGACCCGGTTCGGTATTTTGCCCGCCGCTCCGCTGGTACGCGGCAGCGAGCTTTTTATTTCCAGCAACTACGGCACCGGCTGTGCTAAATATGACCTCCGCAGCGGCACCCCTGAGCAGATCTGGCGCAATAAAAACATGCAAAGCCATTTCAACACCGCGATTTTGCATGGGGATTACATTTTCGGTCCCAGCGGAGACATTCGCCGAAACCATGCCCTGCAATGCGTAAACTGGCTGTCGGGCGATCTTGAATGGAGCGTACCGGAAACATTCGGTCCGGTGATCATGGTCAATGGGCTGCTCGTGGTACTCACGACCGGGGGCGAGCTGGTACTTTGCGAACCCGATGGTAAGAAATATGCGGAAATTGCCCGCAAAAAACTTCTCGACGGCGAATGCTGGACGTCCCCGACCTATTCCCGCGGTATTATTTATGGGCGCACGGCCACCGGCGGAGCGGTGGCTATTGATATCACAGAGCGCTAAAATTGCCCCAAATATACTGCACAGCGCCTTTACAGGCGCTACATTGTCAGATAGACTCGCTTAGTTTTTGATTGGGAACAAATCCGGCAGGTTTTGGCCGGAGCGGAGACCTTTTGCCCATGGCCCGTGTGTTGATTGTTGATAGTGATGCCCGGTTTCGACAGATCCTGATCGGTCTTCTACAGGCACGCGGCCACGAAGTAGCCCCGATGAGCGAGGCCAGCACAGAGGTGCTCGACCTGCTCGCCCGGTACCAGTTTGACGTGGCGATTTATGACATTGAACTGGGAGAAACGAGCGGGCTTGAGCTGCTCGAGGCAACCCAGATCCAGCGTCCGGAACTTCCTGTTGTCATGATCACTGCCAACGGGTCTGTTGACAGCGCGCTGCAAAGCCTCAAGCTCGGTGCATTCGACTACGTTACAAAGCCTTTCAAGGTTAACGAGTTCATGCTTGTTGTCGACCGTGCGCTTAAGCAGAAATCAAGGGAGCCCGGCAGTAACGCTTCGAAAAAAATCCCCTATGGCGCAGGCCAGATCGTCGCCGCCAGTGACGCCATGAAACAGGCCTGTAAGCTGATTGCCCAGATAGCCCCCTCTGACGTACCTATCCTGCTCCAGGGAGAAAACGGCACCGGAAAAACATTTGTTGCCCGCNNTTTGTGGTGGTCGACTGCAGCTCGCGCGATGAACAGGAACTGGACCGTGAGCTTTTCGGCTACGTACGTGGAGCTTTCGAAGGGGCAGATGATGATAAAAGCGGTGCCTTCGTGGTTGCCTACGGCGGAACCGTAGTGCTGGATGAGGTCGGCGATCTTCCCCGCAACATCCAGGACAAGCTGCTGACGCTGCTGAAAGACAAAAAAATCCGCCCCCTCGGCGTTGACACAGATGCGACCTGCGATGTGCGCGTGATTGCCACAAATTCCGGAGAACTGAAGCCCCTCGTGGACCGCGGAGCCTTCGCGCTGGAACTTCACACCCGGTTGAAGGCTATCAGCATCGACATCCCCGCCCTTAAAGACCGCCGCGAAGATGTTATTCCGCTCACCCGTCACTTTCTCAAAGCCATGTCGTCGGGAGACACCGAATATACCATTGCTCCCGATGCAAGGGGCGCTCTGCTTCATTACAACTGGCCGGGCAATACCAAGGAACTGCATGACCTCGTACAGTCACTGCTTGGCTCACTGTCCGGAAACCTGATCACAGGCAAAGATCTTCCGCAAAACCTTCTTGATGCACTCGGCGGGCGCAAGGTGCCGACGCTGCAGGTCGACACCGCATCCGGACGCGGTGTAGCCGCAGCGGAATTCATCCGCTCGCAAAGCGGCGCCCTGAACGGGTCTGCCGCAAAAGAAAAGGCTTAAGGCATTTTTTCAAAACTTCCGGGCGCCGAATACCACGCGCCCGAATCTCAACTGGAGCTGTTCATGAAAAAGATAATTCTCGGAATCTGCATTGCCGTGGTCGGCATCATCATCGTCGGCGTAGTGATTATGGTCGGCAACATTGGTACGGTGATCAAGGGGGCAGTCGAAAAATTCGGACCGCAATACACCGGCACGGACGTCACGCTCAATGACGTTACCGTGAAACCCCTGAAGGGTTTTGCATCCCTGAACGGTCTTGTCGTCGGTAATCCCGAGGGTTTCAAGACCGATCATGCCATCAAGCTTGGTGCCATGGAGCTTGATATCGACCTGGGCTCCCTTTCCGGGGATGTGGTGGTGATTAACCGCATCCTGATTGACGGCCCCGCCCTCATGCTCGAACTGGGTCTTAAAAAAACCAATGTCGGCGCCCTGATGAAGAATATCGAAAAAGCCACCGCGGGGGGCAAGGCTGAGGGTGAAGCAGACACCCCGGAGAAAGACAAGGAACCCGAAAAGGAAAGCGACAAGCCGCAGAAGAAGGTCATCATCCGGGAAGTCGTTGTCAGTAATGGCCAGGTGGGCCTGAGCTCACCCGTCCTGCAGGGCAATGCCGTAACGCTGCCCCTCCCCACCCTGAACCTGACCGACATAGGAGCAAAGGATGAAAGCGGCACCTCTTTCGCTGAGGCAACCTCGCTTCTCCTGCATGAAATTTTTGAATCTGCACTCCAGGTTGTCGCAAGTTCCGGCAAGCTGACCGGCGACATGCTTATGAGCCTTGGCGACACCGGGCTGAAGCTTGGAGCGGACATTGCCGGCAAAGCATCCGAAGGACTTGAAACGCTGGCCGACGAGGGGCTTGAAGGCGCAGCCAAAGCCGCAGAAAAGGTAGTAGGCGGCCTGGGCAGTGTCATCGGCGGTGATAACGCCGAAAAGGGAATCAAGAAACTGGGCAAATTGCTCGGCAGTGACTCGGACGCCCCTAAAGAGGAATAACAGGGACCGGCAGAATCGAGACGGGAGACCATGCAGTACGTTCTCGGCATTGATCTCGGCACAACCGGCAACCGGGCCATTGCTTTTGACCAGTCCGGTCGCATTGCTGCACAGGCCTACGCCGAATTTGAGCAAATTTACCCGCGCCCCGGCTGGGTTGAACACAACGCCTCCGAAATTCTTACCTCGGCCGTCGCTGTTCTGCGGCAGGTGATCGGCGAAGTCGGCGCCGGAAACATCGCCGCCGTCGGACTGACCAACCAGCGCGAGACAACGGTCCTGTGGGATCGCGGCACCGGGGAGCCCATTCACAATGCGATTGTCTGGCAATGTCGGCGGACCGATGAAATTTGCCGCGAGCTGAAATCACACGAGGCCGAGGTCCGCCGACGCACGGGTCTCTTTCTTGACCCCTATTTTTCCGCGACCAAAATCAAGTGGCTGCTTGACCATGTTCCCGGTGCCCGTGAACGTGCTGAAAACGGGGAGCTTTGCTTCGGCACGATTGACACCTGGCTGCTCTGGAATATCAGCAGGGAGCGTGCCCATTGCACGGAGCCTGCAAATGCCTCGCGAACCTTGCTGTACAACCTGCATACCGGCGAGTTTGATGATGAACTCCTGGCTATTTTTGATATACCGCGCGCTGTATTGCCCGAAATCCTGCCCAGCAACGCCCGTTTCGGCTCACTCAAAGCAGACCTTGCCGATCACGAAATCCCCATCCATGCCATGCTTGGTGACCAGCAGGCGTCCCTGTATTCCCATGGCGGATGGCAACAGGGAGTCGTAAAAAACACGTATGGAACGGGGCTCTTCCTGATGACGTCCACCGGCACCGAACTTCCGGATGCAGGACGTCTGCTGAACACAGCCGCCTGGACAGATGATGCGGGTGCCTGCTTTGCACTCGAAGGAAGCGTGTTTATCGGCGGAGCTGCCGTGCAGTGGCTGCGGGACGGTCTGGGCCTCATTGACTCTGCGGAAAAAACAGAGGAGATGGCTGCAGGCCTTTCCTCGAACGATGATGTTTTTTTTGTACCGGCCCTTGCCGGGCTAGGGGCTCCGTACTGGGATCCCGCTGCCAGGGGCGCGATCCTCGGCATTACGCGCCAGACCCGCGCTGAGCACATTGCCCGGGCAACACTGGAAGGCATTGCCTACCAAACGCGGGATGTCATTGACGAGTTTACCTCGATAATGCCCCGAAGCGGGCTCAGCGCCCTGCGGGTCGATGGTGGGGCGTGCCGTAACGACTGGCTCATGCAGTTCCAGGCCGACCTGCTACAGGTTCCGGTGATACGGCCTCGGATTCTTGAATCCACCGCACTGGGGTCTGCCGGCATGGCCGCGATCGCCTGCGGGATGTGGACACGGGACAACTTCGTTCAAATAAACGGTGCGGAGCGCACCTTTGAACCGCAAGTGGCAAAAGCCGAAGCCGACATGCTTTACGCCAGGTGGCAGGAGGCCGTCAAACGCAGCCTTGGGTGGGCGCCGACAGCCTGAAGCGACAGCGTCTTCCCCTCCCCATCACCCGGATGCCTGATATCCTGCCGGGCTGAAAGCGTGGGCTTTCAGGAATAGAATTCGCTGACCAGCGGTGCCAGCGTATCCGTTTCAATGCCGATGATCCCCATTTCCCGCTGCGCATTTTCAACGGAGTCCGACGCATGCGCGGAATTGACCCGGATGCTGCTGCCAAACTCGCATCGAATGGTACAGGGGTCGGCCTTGGCGGGGTCGGTTGCGCCGAGAATGGTACGAATGGTAGCAATCGCATCCGGGCCGGAATATATCAGGGCAAGACATGTTTCCGTGCCGGGCGCTTCTTTCGTAGCCTCATCGCACTCGGGGACATCCCGTCCCGTCATGTACTTCACGATGGAATTAAATTCATGTTCGGCAAACGAACCGTTCAACATGTCCGCCATACCGACAAGCTGAGCGTCANNGTTCAACATGTCCGCCATGCCGACAAGCTGCGCATCACTGATAACGAAGCCGAATTCCTCTTTCAGCGCCTGCCGCAGGCGCTCGCCGCCGATATCCGCAAACTTTTCCGCCAGGACTTCTTTGACCGGGCCATAAAAGGCATTGGCCTGTACCACGCTCATGCTGAACTTTTTAACGGCCACGATTTTCAGGCCGGACTTTGAAAGCACATCCATGATAGTGCCGGGCCGCAGGCTGTGGTTCTTGAAATTTTCCGGTTTGAGCATGACAAGCGTCTGCTCATCCGAGGCAGAACCTGCATCCGCTGCATCGAGCACGAGACCGCCCTGCGTACCGGAAAATTCAGACCACAGTTCAAGCACCGCCCGGGCGTGCTCTGCATCGGAACCCACCATCACGGCCGGCTCGAAATAGGTTACGGCACCCGACGCATCCTCGGCATAATCCCCGTAGGTACTCCGAACTGACTCGGTTACATCCAGAACCTTTTGCACGGCGTTCTCCCCCCGCAGCACCAGCAGCATGACCCGCTGCGGCCTGCCCGTTTCCGGATCCGGCGCATAGTGGTCGCGAATGTAGCGAACAAGCAGCTCGCGGGTCTTTTCATCCTGTCCGTCTTTTTGGGCCGTGAGGTCCGCATGCCGCTCAACGAGGTCGGCCGACGGTCCGAACATACGGGCCGCCGCAAGTTCGAGTTGCGTGCGGGCAAGGTAACGGGCAAGCACTCCACCGGTGCGCGACTTATGCAGGGTACGGGGGTTGATGAGAACAAAAGCGAGTTCGATGGCCATGTAGATTTATCCGCGTTTGAATTAATTTTGAGTATTTAAACCCGAAACCACTAGAGGAACATGCCCCGCGAGTCAATGCAGGAGTTTTATCAGATCAGGATTTTAGGCACGTATAGAGTGCCTCGGGCGTTGACAGGCACGGCGCCGAGTACCTATAGTGCGCATGACCTTTTCGCGGCGGAGTAGCTCAGTTGGTTAGAGCAGCGGAATCATAATCCGCGTGTCGGGGGTTCGAGTCCCTCCTCCGCTACCAACTCCTCTCAGCAATGCTGCAATCCTTACGCGTCAGAAACTTCGCGATTGTTGAAAATGCCGGCATCAACTTTGAGCCCGGACTGAATGTCATCACCGGCGAAACAGGTGCCGGCAAATCAATTTTGACAGGCGCGCTGGGGCTCCTGCTCGGCGCAAGGGCGGACAAGGCTCTGATCCGAACCGGAGAAGAGCAGTGCACCATTGAAGCGGTTTTCTCGATTGAGGAAACCGCGGCAGTGGATGCCGTCCTCGAGGAATACGGCCTGCCCGCCTGTGAAGAAGGACAGCTCATTATTCGGCGTACGGTTTCACAGTCCGGAAGCGGTAAACTTTGGCTCAACGACAGCCCGACTACCCTTCAGACCTTAAAAACACTTGGCACTTTGCTGGTTGACCAGCATGGCCCGCATGATCACCAGTCACTGCTCGATCCGGCTTTTCAGCGTGAATTGCTGGACGCCTTCGGCCATCACGACAAACTTCTCTCCGAGTACCATTCCGCCTATCGGTCCCTCTCCGAAATCACCGGTCGACTCTCCGAACTGCAGGGCAGCGATGAGGATATCCTGCGTCAAATTGACATGCTTGAATTTCAAACCTCCGAAATCGCCGCAGCCGGCCTCGAAAACCTCGACGAAGATGCACTGGAGCAGGAGCATCTAGAATCATCCAGTATTCAGCGTATTCTCGAACTTGGTGCCGAAATCGAACAGGCCCTCTCGGAATCGGACCAATCCGCTTTCAGTACCGCCGCCGCGGCACGACAGCGGCTCGATGAGCTGGCCTCCCTTGCGGGACGCGCGGAAGCCTGGCGCGACGAGGCCGCTTCGATCTGCATCCAGATCCAGGAACTGGCTGCATCCGTCAGTGCCTACGTACAGAGCCTGGACCCCGATCCCGAGCGCCTGCAGCAACTGGAGGACCGCCTGGCCCTCGTGAACAGGCTGAAGCGCAAGTACGGCCCCGACCTTGAAAGCGTCCTCACGTTTTACAAGGAAGCCGCCGGCAAACTTGCCGACCTGCATTCACGCGGAGAAAAACTGGAGACCCTGGGCAAGGAGCAGGAAGCGGCGAGGCAGCAGGTCATGGAACGGGGTAAGTCGCTTTCAACCGCGCGTCTCAAAGCGGCAAAGAAACTGGAAAGCACCATAACCACCCACATCAGGGAGCTCGGCTTCAAGCACGGGCAGTTCAGCATTGCCGTCACCTCCGGCTCTCCCGGCCCCGACGGTATTGACCAGGTTGAGTTTGGATTCGCGCCAAACGTCGGAGAGGAGACGCGTCCCCTGCGCCTGATTGCATCCAGCGGAGAAATTTCGCGTGTCATGCTGGCCGTCAAGGCGGTCCTGGCACAGCACGACAGGATCCCTGTGCTGGTTTTTGATGAGATCGATGCCAATGTCGGGGGTGAAATTGCCAATGCCGTCGGAGCGAAAATGGCGGATGTCGCCCGCTGCCACCAGGTACTTTGCATCACCCACCTCCCGCAGGTTGCTGTTTTCGGAACCCATCACCTTGTTGTTTCCAAGCAGGTGGTCAAGGCCCGTACGCAGACGACGGTACAGCCGGTCAGCGGCGAACGCCGCGAGCAGGAGATTGCCCGCATGCTGGGCGGCATCGATCATACCCGCGTGACCCTTGAGCATGCCCGGGAGCTGCTGGCCGGAACGGCCTGAGCCGTCTGCCGGCCTTATTTGCCAAGGGCTTCCAGCACGAGGGTTGCATCCGCGTAGCCGGGGACTGAACCGGAGGCGTTCATCACGCAGTGAACCAGCTTCCAGCGCGGACGGGCATTCTCGGCATACCGGACAAAACGCATCAGCCCCGGCACAGGAACCTTCTGGAACGTGATTGTCCGGCTGTGCACGCGGCGTAATCCGCGGATTACCGGCGCTTCAGGGGTGACTTTTGCGTCCGCATAGTCCGGGATAGCCGCCTCGAGCAGGTCCGTGAGGGTATCCGGAACAGATTCATCAAAAAGCCCGGCAGCCTCTTCCTGTGCGTCAAGCCGGCTAACATCGGTGGCAATGCGCTGCAGCGCTTCAAGCTCCTGTTCTTTCTGCTCAAGCCGACGGGATGCATCCGCGAGTACCAGTGCCGCTTTGACAGCCAAGCCCGCGCCGGCAGCCACAAGAATTGCAGCCGCGAGGCCCAGCGCCTGTTTTCTGGCAGCAGCACTTATCATGAGGCACCTCCGCGCAAAACAAATGAACAGCGTCCTCCCGGTTCAGCCGGTGGAGAAGTTTCGACCGAGACGGTGAAGCCCAGCGACTCAAGCGCAGGCACAAGCGCTTCACAGGCAGGCTCACTCGCACCGGTTCCGATCACTTCGATAGTATTCCGGTCCACCGTGATTCGTTCGGCGGTCAGGTCCTGCATGGCGGCCGTCTCGGCAATACCCTTCAGGCACTCGGTCAGGGAACGGGCCGCATATAATCCGCCTGCTTCCCTGCTGCGGTCGGCGAGGTGGCTCTCGGCCATAGCCAGGGCATGCGGGCCCTTGACATGCGAATTTGCCGGGCCGAGGAGTTCCGTCATAACGCCCGCAAAGACCCTGTCGGCCCGTGCGAGGGAACGCCCCGCGGTATGCAGGCTCCACCCGGATGCGGCAATTAACATCACTCCGGCCGCCAGCAGAAGCAACGCCGCGGTCGCGCGGGTTCGCTGACCGCCCTCCTCCGCCGCCGTATGCGCAAAGGTTCCGCGCCTGAAGTTAACCGCCGTTTTATCCGGTTTCAGCGCACGCCGGGCCAGCCCGCGGGCCAGGAAGCGCTGAGGGTCGTTTAGCCGGGTTTCCCTGCCGCCGAAATCCCGCTCGAGAGATTCACGCAATTCGCGGACGGGGTCCTGCTCCAGGGCGGCCCCCGCCCAGATCCACTCCGGGTTGCCGACATCATCGCCCAGGGCTGCACGGATGAGGCGCTTTGCCGATCCGGCATCAGCAATGTTCAATGCATGACTGTTCAGGAACCGGTTACCGCGGCCGATGACAAGTGACCCGCGCGCTTTCCCCGCGTGANNATTCCATTGATTCGAGGTAGGCCACAATGTCCCTGTTGCGGGCCGCAACCCCCAGGCATTCAAATTCACGATTGATGGTGACGGCAGCCGACACAAATTCATAGGTGCACTGCTCCAGCTCGAACGGCAACTGAATATCCAGGACGGTGGGCAGCACCTTGCGCGCCTTGCGGGAGGATGCATAGGGTACGGTCAGCCACTGGGTGAAGCTGACCCTGTCTGACAGACCGACGGAGACAACTTTTGAGGGCGAAAGGTCACTGGCAGCGGCACTGAAATATTCCGGACGGCCCAGCCCGGAGGCGCGAACGCCCACCACGACAGGCTCATCTCCCTGGATATCCACGCCATATGCCGTCTGTGCCATTGCTTTCCTTTTCCCATTTCGGACCGAGGCGCGGGCCCGCCGACCGGGTTACGACGGGCTGCCCGAGCCTGCTGCCTCGACGGGCGACACCGTGATCAGGCACTCGAATCCGTTGACATCCCAGGCTGTTGCCGCTTCAGCATCGAGGTCTGCCGGGGCGGCTGCGACAGACAGGGTTTCCGCCTTGATATAGTCCGCAAAAGCCTCGACAGCGTTTGCAAGTTCCGGTCCGCAGGCATAGCGCGTCTCGATTCGCTGGGACACATCAAATTCAGCCGTCTTGCGCATGTTCTGCACCTTGTTGACAAACTCCCTCGCAAGGCCTTCGGCCACAAGCGAGTCGCTCAGGTCCGTATCGAGCCCAACCACGATTTCCCCTTCCGAGGCAACCACGGTGCCTGCCAGCGGCACCCGCTCCACGACCAGGTCCTCGGCTGACAAGGCTACCGATTCGCCATCGCCCAGCTCCAGGACATGTGCGCTGCCTTCAATCACGGCCTCGATGGTTTCAGAAGAGAGTTTCGTAATCAGGGCAGCCGCCTGCTTAACTTTGGGACCGAGCTTTGGCCCAAGCACCTTGAAATCAGCCTTGGCACTCAGGCTGGCCAGCGCCCCCTCGTGCTCACCCACTTCCAGCTGCTTCACATTAAGTTCATCGAGGATAATGTCCTGCATGTGCGTCACATGTGAACGCGTGGCGGCATCCCGGGTAACCACATGCAGCATGGCCAGAGGCTGCCTAACNNAGCAGGGCCAGAGGCTGCCTAACCTTGAGATTGTTATCAACGCGCAGTTGCCTGCCCAGCTGCACGACGGTCATCACGTCCTGCATGGCCGCCTCCAGCTCCGAATCGCGCCGGGCGCTGTCCGCGACGGGATATCCGCAGAGATGCACCGATTCGGGCATGTCCTCCGTGCGCAGGTTTCTGTAGATCGCCTCGCTGAGGAAGGGTACGAACGGCGCCGCCACCTTGCTCAGCTGCAGAAGCACATGGTAGAGCGTTTCATACGCCTGGGCTTTATCCAGATCATCCTGCGACTTCCAGAAGCGGCGCCGGCTGCGGCGGATATACCAGTTCGTCAGGTCCTCGACAAAATGCACAAAGGGCCGCACGGAGCGCTGCAGGTCGTAATCATCCAGTGCGGAGGTGACGCGCTCTACGAGGCTCTCCATCGAACTGCGAATCCAGCGGTCCAGCACATGCGTGCTCGGGGTGGTTTCCGCCGCCGGTTTCCATTCATCAATCAGGGCATATGTCACGAAGAAGCTGTAGGCATTCCAGAGCGGGATGAGAATGTCACGCATCAACTGCTTTACGCCAGCTTCGGAAAAACGCAGTTCCTCGGCACGCACGACAGGAGAATAAATCATGTACAGCCGCAGCGCGTCGGCCCCGTAGGAATCAATCATGTAGGTCGGGTCGGGATAATTCTTCAGGCGCTTACTCATTTTGCGGCCGTCTTCGGCCAGCACCATCCCGTTCACGACGACGTTGCGGTAGGCGGGACGCTTGAACAGGGCCGTAGACAGCACCATCAGGGTGTAGAACCAGCCCCGGGTCTGGTCCAGTCCCTCCGCGATGAAATGTGCCGGAAAATTCGATTCAAAGCGTTCCTTATTCTCGAAGGGATAGTGACACTGGNNACTGGGCATACGGCATTGAGCCGGATTCGAACCAGCAATCCAGCACCTCGGGCGTTCGGCGGTAGCGCTTGCCGTCTTTTTCAAATGTAACCTCATCCACGTAGTGCTTGTGCAGGTCATCCACGCGTACGCCGGCGAGGGTTTCCAATTCGTCCACCGAGCCGACACAAATCATGTCGGATCCATCCTCTGCCACCCACACCGGAATGCACGAACCCCAGTACCGGTTCCGGCTGACATTCCAGTCGTTGGCGGTTGAGAGCCAGTTGGCAAACCGTTTTTCCCCCACGTATGCGGGCACCCAGTGAACGGACTGGTTGTTCTCAACCAGCTCATCCCGCAAATCCTCAACCCGCACATACCAGGCATCTATCGCCCGGTAGATCAGGGGGGTATCGGTCCGCTCGCAGAAGGGATAGCTGTGCTTAAGCGTATTCTGGTGCACCAGGGAGCCTTCTTCCTTGAGCCGCCGGATGATGGCCTTGTCGGCATCCTTGCAGAACTGCCCTTCGTACTCGGGGCAAACGGAGGTGAAGTTGCATTCTGCATCGAGGTAGTCCGCGAGGGCGATATCCGCCTGCTGGCATACCCGGTAGTCATCCTCGCCGAATGCGGGGGCAATGTGCACCAGGCCGGTGCCGTCCTCGGTTGAAACGAAGTCATCCGTGAGGATGCGGAAGCTGTTGGCATGATCAGCGAAATACGGAAACAGCGGCGTGTAGGTCCAGCCACGGATTTCATCGCCGCGGAACCTTGCCTCAACGGCGTATTCCTCCGGTGAGCGGTAATAGGCGTTGAGGCGTGCCTCCGCGAGGAGATAGCGTTCATTGCTATTCTGGTCCCGCGCGAGAACATAGTCGATTTCGGATCCGGCACAGAGGGCCAGGTTTCCCGGCAGCGTCCAGGGGGTCGTGGTCCAGGCCAGGGCGTATGCGCCTTCCGCCGGGCCGGATGTCAGTTTCAGGCGAACGGTGATAGCCGGATCGTGGACGTCCTTGTAATTGCTGCCGGCCTCGAAATTGGACAGGGGTGTTGTCAGCTTCCAGCTGTAGGGCATGATACGATGGGCCCGGTAAATGCGGCCCTGATCCCAGAGCTGCTTAAAGACCCACCAGATCGTTTCCATGTAATCCCGATCCATGGTCTTGTAATCGTTATCAAAATCCACCCAGCGTCCCATGCGGGTTACGGTTCGACGCCATTCCTCGACATATTTCAGCACCATGGAGCGGCACTGCTCGTTGAAGGTCGCCACGCCGGCTTCTTCAATTGCGGCGGTACCGGAAAGTCCCAGCGCCTCCTGGGCGAGCGCTTCGATCGGCAGCCCGTGGCAATCCCAGCCAAATCGCCTGGAGACGTAATGGCCCCGCATCGTGTGGTAGCGCGGAACAATGTCTTTAATCGTACCGGCCAGGAGATGGCCGTAATGCGGAAGCCCGGTTGCAAAGGGAGGCCCGTCATAAAAGACGTACTCGACCTCGCCTTCCCGGTTCGCAAGGCTCTTTTTGAAAATGTCCCGATCTTCCCAGAACTTGAGGATTTGCTCCTCGGCCTCCGGAAAGTTGGTTCGATTGCTGACTGGCTCGAAATGCTGTGCGGACATAATGCCTTACCACCGATAAAAAAGTGATAACCTAGCCGATCAAAGAGATTGCTTCAACCCTGGAGCGCGCCGAGTTTTATCCCTGAATACCAACCATAGCAGCCAGGTCCCTACTGATATCATCAACCGCGTCCGGTCCGATGAGATGTCCGCTTTGTTTTTCGGAATTGCTCGCAAGATTTTTACCGCAAGAGTGC
>JABAHO010008111.1_pt1 | contig 35191 bp, 38 predicted proteins | sample 7062071 | NCBI WGS metagenome assembly JABAHO01 (sample SAMN14534356, study PRJNA622989) | marine sediment metagenome | biome: marine biome [ENVO:00000428]; feature: marine pelagic biome [ENVO:01000023]; material: deep marine sediment [ENVO:00002113] | place: India: Gulf of Kutch | collected...
TAGTGGCGCTGCTTTGGCACGGGGATTTCGGGATTTACGGGGTCGATCGCGGGCCGCGGGCAGGCGTGGTCTTCTCACCGGTGTGTTTATCGGAACCCACAAAGAAGGCATAGTGAGGTAGGCTTTAATCTCGGATTGGGCTGAACGAGGGGGCCCATACGGGTCTGGCAAGGGGCTGTGTCGAGCGCGAGTAGGCGACGGCTCCAGCCCCGCCCCTGCGACGCTCTCCCCGGCGCATGAGTCGATGAGCAGAGATTCCGAAAAATCCAGACGCGACGGCGCGGGCGATGCTCGAGCCCCACGGCGGCGTTGGGACGACCACGATTTTCCGGGGGATCGTATCGCGAGGATGCGCACCGCCTCGCGCCCCGATTCCCTGCGACTCGTGCGGGCCATGGTCAAGGAGGCGGCGGAAACCGTCGGCTGCGGCGACGAGTGCGTGAACCAGCTGGTGATGGCCATAGACGAGGCCTGTCAGAACATCATACGACACGCCTACGGGGGCGATCCGAACGGCGAAATCATTGTAGATATACGCCACCAGAACGACTCGTTAGCGATTCATTTGCTCGATTACGCTGCGCCGGTCGACGTCAGAAAAATAAAGCCGCGACAACTCGACGACGTGAAGCCCGGCGGTCTGGGCACGCATTTTATCCAGGCGTGCGTGGACGAGTGCGCATTCCTCGAGCCACCGGATGGAGCGGGTAATTGCCTGCGACTGGTAAAGAAAATCACATAGAGGCACGGGTATGGGGTACGAGATCCGGGAGGAGGACAGCAGCACCATCATCGTATTGAGCGGCGAGGTCGATCTCGAGAGCTCGCCCCAGGTACGCTCTGTTCTGCTCGAGCACGTCGGCAAAAAGCGCGCGGTCCTGGTCGACATGTCGGCGATTTCCTACATCGACAGCTCGGGGATCGCCAGTCTCGTAGAGGCTTACCAGTCCGCGCGCCGTGGAGGCACGATGTTCGCTCTGGTGGCGGTCAGCGACGCCGCAAGGCGCGTGCTCGAGCTCGCGCGCCTCGATCAGGTCTTCTCCATCCACGAAAGCGTCACCGAGGCCCTCGCCGATGGCGGCTGAGCACGAAAGTCGAGGGGTCGCCGGACTGGCTGTCCTCGATACCGTGGAGAGCCTCGGTCGCAGGACCATCAGCGGCATAAAGGAGTTCGGATACGCGGCCGCGCTCCTCTTCGAGAGCCTCTACTGGCTCTTGCTCGGACGCCGCTGGCGCCAGCCGGTGAGACTTGGCAGCGTCGTGGCCGAGATGATGCAGATTGGAATCCTGGCGCTACCCATCGTCACCGTCCTTTCGATGACCATCGGGATCATGCTGGCGATTCAGGGGATCCACACGCTGCGGCTCTTCGGCGCGGAATCCCGGGTGACGCTCGGCATCGCGCTTTCCATCACGCGGGAATTCGCTCCGCTGATCACGGGTATCCTGGTGGCGGGGCGCTCGGGCTCAGCGCTCGCCGCGCGCCTCGGCACCATGAACATCAACCAGGAGATCGATGCGCTTCGGGTCATGGGCATCAATCCGGTGCGTTTTCTGGTCGCACCGCCCCTCATCGCGATGATGGTAATGGTTCCGCTGCTGACCTTCTGGTCGGATTTTATCGGTCTTCTGGGCGGGGGAATCTACGTCGGTATCGATCTGGGAATGAGCCTTGGTGCGTACACCCAAGAGGTGCTCGATTCGATAACGGTAGACGACCTCACACACGGATTGGGTAAGAGTGCGATTTTTGCCGCCCTGATCACGCTGGTCGCGGTCGTCAATGGCTCAATGGTGACCGGTGGCGCCGAGGGAGTGGGGCGCGCGACGACGCGTTCGGTGGTGCAGGCCATCGCCGCGATCCTGATCACTGACATGCTCTTCGTGTTCATCGTTACCCGCTGACCATGGCAATCCACTCCCAAGTCGCAGCGCCGGCGAAAGTCATCGAGGTAGAGCACCTCAATACTTTCTATGGCAAAAGACAGATCCTGAAAGACGTCAGCCTCGCCGTTGAGGACGGTGAGATACTGGTGATTATGGGCGGCAGCGGCTCGGGAAAGAGCACCCTTTTGCGCTACATGCTCGCGCTGGAGCGACCGAGAAGCGGCAGCGTTCGTGTTCTGGGTCGCGACGTAGCCAGCGCAAGCCGGTCGGAGATGTACGAGCTCAGGAAGAGATCGGGTGTCGCTTTCCAATCCGGAGCGCTGTTCAGCTCCATGAGCGTGGGCGACAATATCAGGCTGCCGCTTCGCGAGCACACCGATCTCGACGAGTCGACCATCCGGATCATGGCCCGACTCAAGCTCGAGGTGGTCGAGCTGGCGGGATTCGAGGATCTGATGCCGGCCGAGCTGTCCGGGGGCATGATAAAAAGAGCGGCTCTGGCGCGCGCGGTGGTCATGGATCCCAAGCTGCTTTTCTGCGACGAGCCCTCCGCCGGGCTCGACCCTGTGGTCGCGGCCGCTATAGACGATTTAATATTGCGCCTGCGCGATGCGCTGGGGATGACCGTTGTGATTGTCACCCATGAGCTTGAGAGCGCCTTCAAGATTGCCGACCGCATCGCGGTGCTCGATCGCGGTGAAATCTTGATCGTCGGCAGTGTCGACGAGGTGCGTGGTTGTCAGGATCAGCGTGTGCAGAACCTGCTCAACCGGCGCGTGGAGGAGGAAGAGCTGGATCCGGAAGCGTATCTGCGCCGGTTGACCGGAGGGCGTGCGTTGTGACCTATCTTGTAGGCATGGTGTCCGATGAGAAGCGATCGCATTAATTACATCATTGTCGGCAGCTTTGTAATCGTGATGCTCGTGGGTATTGTTGTGAGCGTCGCCATGCTTACGGGCCGCACCGGTGGCACTGATACGTACTATACGCGCTACGAGGATGTCACCGGTCTGAAGTTCGGCAGCCAGGTTCTGTATATGGGGTTTCCCGTGGGCCAGGTGGAGAGTATATCTCCCGAGCTCGAGAACGGGGCGCTCGTGTTCCGCCTGGAGCTGGCGCTTACAGAAAGATTCAGGGACTGGAAGGTTCCTGCCGACAGCGTCGCCAAAATGAAATCGTCCGGTCTGCTCGCGGCCATGGCAATTGATATTCGCAAAGGTGAAAACGGCGCCCACCTCGAGCCGGGTGATTTCATTCGGGGTGAGCCGGCGACCGATATATTTGTCGCCGTCTCCGATACGGCGAATGCTTTGAAAAGGCTNNCGAATGCTTTGAAAAGGCTTACCGAGACACGTTTGGAGCCCCTGATGGCCAATCTCGACCGCTATGTCGAGTCCATCGGAGAGCTCATCGTTTCCGATGGCGGCGCCATGATTAGAGACCTCGCCACGTTCTCAAGAACGCTGGCCGAGCGCGGGCCGCAGCTCGTCGATGAAATCGTATCGCTTTCCGCCTCGCTCAAGCAGACCAGTGACAGCCTCGCACAGGTCCTGTCTGCCCGGAATGCCGACAAGCTCGACAGCGTCGTCGACAATGTCCTCAAGGCATCGGTGAGCCTGGCTTTGCTCAGCGAGGAAGCGCGCGAGGACGTGCGGATGTTGCTGGGGCCGGACTCCCAGGAGCGCATCAACGCCATGGTGGACAATTTCACGCGCGCCTCCGCCAACGTGGCCACCGTCAGCGAGACCCTCGATGAACGCGTCAAGGAGGTGCTGACTCCGAAGACGACCGAGAAAATCCAGGGTGCTCTCGACAACGTCGCCCATGCAGCCGGCAACATCGCAGATTTGACCAGCGACCTGCACTCGACCCGAGAGAAGCTCGATCGGCTTCTCGTTGGGCTCAATGCCATCAGCGAGGAGAACCGTCCGGATCTCCGGGCATCCGTAGCCGACCTGCGTTACACGCTGAAAGCGTTGTCGCAGCGTGTAGATGCCATCACCTACAATCTGGAGGGTGCAAGCCGCAACCTCTCCGAGTTCAGCCGAACGATAAGAAAGAATCCCTCGGTATTGCTGAGGGGGACGACGAAGAACCGCGAGGAATTGATCGATCTGCAGAGCAGCGCGGGATCCGCACTTGAATAGTCGATACAGGTTGTTCGCAGTGATACTCACCGCCGCTCTGACCGGATGCGGCGGGGAGGGCGTGCCCGTGCCCTCCGACCGCTTCCACCGCCTGACCGTCGCTGCGCCTGCGAAGGTCTACGAGACGCCGCAGCTTGCCGGCACCCTTGAAGTGGATCGCTTCAATGCCGCCGGAGTGCTACAGGATAGGGCCATCCTGTTCATCGAGCACGACACGCCCAACGTCATTCACCGCTATGATTATCATCTTTGGGTAGACCCGCCGACCCGCATGCTGCAGATAGCGACCGTGGATTACCTCAAGTCGGCGAAGGTTGCCGATCGCGTGGTCAAAAGCGGTCTTCGCGGCGTTCCGAGCTATACGTTGAGCGGCGACATCAAGAAGCTCGAGCACGTGGTGGGCAACTCGTCGAGTGTGCTGGTGGAGCTCGAGTTCGGTCTGCGCGATCAGGCCAAGGGCAATCTCGTCTGGGTGAAGAGCTACACTGTGAACAAACCCGTGGGTGACGACAGGGTAGCGACGGCCACCCGCGCTATCGGCGAGGCCGTGGAGGAGATTCTGGCGAGCCTGTCGGCGGATTTGGCCAGGCAATGACTGACGTGAAGCAGCCATCTGATCAGGACGCGAGCTATCTGTCCGCGCGAAACCCCGTGCGCTTGGGTGTCGTGCTGAACGGGTTTGGCGGGGCGGCCATCATTCTGGCGATCCTCTTTTTCGGCGGCTCGTTCTACATAGAGGATGAAATCGCCCGGGCGTTCTGTCTCGGAGCTTTCTTCTCCGGCCTGCTCGGCGGCATCGTTCTGTTCGGATTTGCGAAAATTATCGACATGCTCGATGCAATCCGTCACGAAGCCGTTGCCGCGCAGCGGGAAACGGCGGGCAAAGCCGAATCCGACTCGCCTGTCTCCTCGACTCAGTCACGATAGCGTTTGGTGCTCTCTTGCTCACATCGTCCGTTGCAGCCTTGAAGCCGGGCAGCGGCCTTGCGCGAGTGCTCGCGGCCACGATGCTGATGGTGGTGTCGTTTTCCGTCTTCGCTTCCGCCGATCCTTTGAAGAACGTCAAGGAGCTCCTCCGGAGTGGCCAGTACGATAAGGCGCTGCCGCGCCTGGAGGCGTTTCTGCAGTCGAATCCCAAGCATGCCGAGGCGCGCTTTCTAAAAGGTCTGGCGCTCGCTGAGCGGGGAGAGAGCGAGCGGGCACAGGACGTATTCCTGGCCTTGACCGATGACTACCCGGAGTTACCGGAGCCGCACAACAATCTGGCAGTGCTCTACGCGGCCAAGGGTGAATTCACCCTGGCGCGCGCATCACTCCTGCAGGCCATCAGCAATCGCCCGAATTACGCCACAGCCCACGAGAATCTCGGAGACATCTACGCGCGCATGGCCGGTATCGCCTACGGTAAGGCACTCGAGCTCGATGACGCTAATCAGACCGCAAGGGTCAAGCTGGCGATGGTCCAGGAGCTGTTCTCGGAGCGAGGTCCCGCGGCCGCATCGATTCCCTAGCGCGGCAGGCTCTACGGCCGGGTCGCGTAGTGTGCGACCAGGCCGAGAAAAATCACCGCGCCCAGCCAGTTGTTGTTCAGGAAAGCCTTGAAACAAGCGCTCGGCACGCGATCGCGGATGAGGTATTGCTGGTATATCGCGAGCCCGCCGGCGGCGACGAGGCTCAGGTAGTAGTAAATGCCGAGGCCGAGCTGTTGACCCAGCAGCAGCATGACCACGAAGAAGCACAGCTGAACGATGCCGATCATCACGCGATCCAGCTCACCGAACAGAATCGCCGTGGATTTCACTCCCACATAGATATCGTCTTCGCGATCGACCATCGCATACATCGTGTCGTAAGCGACCGCCCAGAGCACGACGCCGATCAGAATAAGCCACGCCACGGCAGGAACGCCGTTGGTCTGCGCCGCGAATGCCATCGGCACGGCCCAACCGAAGGCGACGCCGAGGTGCACCTGCGGCAGGTAGGTGAAACGTTTCATGAACGGATAGCTCGCCGCCAGTGGCAACGCCACCAGCGACAACATCAGCGTCAGTCGGTTGAGCGTCAGCACCAGCGCGAACGCCGTCAGGCACAGCACCACGAACAGCGTCAGCGCTTCTCTCGGGGTGACGCGCCCGGCCGCCAGGGGGCGTTCGCGCGTGCGGGCGACGTGGGGATCCAGATTGCGGTCGGCGTAGTCATTGATGACGCAGCCCGCCGAGCGCATGAGGAACACGCCGAGTACGAACACCAGCGTGATGAAAGGATCCGGCCGGCCCTCGCCGGCGATCCACAGTGCCCACAGGGTGGGCCACATCAGCAGTAACGAGCCGATGGGACGGTCCACGCGCATCAGAAGGCCGTACTGGCGCACGCGTTCGCCCACAGAGGCTGCCGTTCGCGGGGCGTTCACGGAATTGGCGATGCTTGCGGTCCGCTCAGGGCCGGCTGGTTCGACGATTCATACACGCGCGTAGTTTATCGCATTCCCTATCCAGCGCCTTATGAGCGGCTCGGCGCACTCGGGACGCGTCGAGAGGATCTCATCAGCAGCCTTCGAGACGGCCGGCAGAAGCGCCCGATCGCGCACCAGGTCGGCGATACGCAGCTGCATCAGCCCGGTCTGGCGGGTGCCGAGCACGTCGCCGGGGCCGCGAAGCTCCAAGTCGCGCTCCGCGATCCTGAATCCGTCGCTGGTCTCGCGCAGGGCATCCAATCGTTGCCGCGCCGGCCCCGAGAGTGGCGGCTGATACATGATCACACACGCGCTCCTGCGCGTACCGCGCCCGATGCGGCCGCGCAGCTGGTGCAGCTGCGAGAGCCCCAGGCGCTCCGCGTTCTCGATGATCATGAGGCTCGCGTTGGGCACGTCGACGCCGACCTCGATGACCGTCGTTGCCACCAGCAGATCCAGCTGGCCCTCCTTGAACGCCGCCATGGTCTTCTCCTTTTCCGCCGACTTCATGCGTCCGTGCACCAGGCCCACGCGCATCTCCGGCAACGCTTCGCTGAGAGCGAGATGGGTCTGCTCGGCGGCCTGCGCCTCGAGCGCCTCGGAGTCCTCGATGAGGGTGCAGACCCAGTAGGCCTGCTGGCCCTGCGAGCAGGCCGCGTGAACCCGGGCTACCACCTCGGCGCGCCGCGAGTCCGGCACGACGGCCGTCTCCACCGGCTGTCTCCCCGCCGGCAGCTCGTCGATCACCGAGGTGTCCAGGTCGGCGTACACGGCCATCGCGAGCGTGCGCGGTATCGGCGTCGCGGTCATGATGAGCTGATGGGGCCGCCGGTTGTCGCGCAGGCCCTTGTCGCGCAGCGCGAGACGCTGATGAACGCCGAAGCGGTGCTGCTCGTCGATGATGACGAGGGCAAGATTCTCGAAGGCCACCTGCTCCTGGAAAAGCGCGTGGGTGCCGACCACCAGCATCGGCTGGCCGCTCTGGATGTTGTCGAGCGCGGTCTGCCGCGCCCTCGCCGTGACCGTCCCGGACAACCAGGCGAGCGGCACGTCGAGCGGCGTGAGCCAGCTGAGAAAGTTCGCCATGTGCTGCTCGGCCAGCAGCTCGGTGGGCGCCATGAAGGCCGCCTGATAGCCGGCTTCGATGGCCTGAAGCGCTGCTACCGCAGCGACCACGGTCTTGCCCGATCCCACGTCGCCCTGAACCAGACGCTGCATGGGATGGGGTCGCTCGAGATCGGCGGATATTTCCTCGATGACCCGCTGCTGGGCGCCGGTCAGGGCAAACGGCAGGGCATCGACGAAGCGCCGGCGCAGGTGCCCGTCGCTGCGCATGCAGACCGCGGAATCGGCGTCGAGCCGCTGGCGCAGCAGCCGCAGGCTGAGGCGGTGCGCGAGCAGCTCGTCGAAGGCAAGTCGCCGGCGCCCGCGCCCGGTTGCCGAGTGCGGGTTGTCGGGATCGTCGCCGGGTGGCGGACGATGGACTGCGCGCAGCGACTCCTCGAGCGGCGCGAAACCGTGGCGCTCGAGGATCTCCGCGGGCACGAAATCCGCCAGCGTCGCGTCGCTCGCTATGCGTTGCAGCGCCTGATCGGTCAGGCGCCGCCAGTTGTTCTGATTCAGACCCTCGGTGCTCGGATAAATCGGTGTCAGGTGGTCCTCCACGCGCGCCTGCTCTTGTTCTGCGAGCAGGCGGTACTCGGGATGCACGATCTCGAGGCCCTTCGGCCCGCGGCGCGCTTCGCCGAAGCAGAGGACCCGCTTGCCGCGCGCGAGCCGCTGTTGCTGGCTCTGACTGAAATGGAAGAAGCGCAGGCTCAGGCGCCCGGTGCCATCGTGAATCACGCAAATGAGGGAGCGGCGGCGGCCGTATTGAATCTGAGTAATCTGGATCTCGCCGCATACCACGGCTTCCTCACCGGCCCGCAGCGAGCCGATGGGACTCAGGCGGGTACGGTCCTCGTAACGCAGCGGAAGGTGGAAGAGGAGATCCTGTAACGATTCGATACCGAGCGCCGCGAGACGCTCGGCGACGCGCGGGCCGACGCCCCGCAGCGCCGTGACGGGCACGCTGTCCGACTTCTCTGCTACAGCCACACCGGCGCCGGCGCGGCTCAGGCGTCGAGCACCATGATGCCCTCGATCTCGACCTCGGCGCCTTTGGGCAGCGAACGGATGCCGACCGCCGCGCGGGCGGGATAGGGCTCTTTGAAGTGCTCGCCCATCACCTCGTTGACCAGGGGAAAATTCGACAGGTCGGTCAGGTACACAGTCAGCTTGACGACATGGGAAAAATCGCCGCCGGCTGCTTCGGCCACGGCGCGCAGATTGGTGAACACGCGCTCGATCTGCGCACGGGTGCCCTCGACCAGCTCCATGGTCCGCGGATCCAATCCGACCTGCCCGGACAGATAAACGGTTCCGTTGACGTCGACCGCTTGGGAGTAAGTGCCGAGCGCCTCGGGTGCATTCGGCGTGCTGATTATCGTTCTACTCATTTGCGATCTCCTCGGGCAGAGGTCAGCTTCCCTTGCGCATTATACGGGTCACTTCGTTGATGTTGCGGATGCGGCGAATGATGTGGGCAAGATGAACGCGATCGGTTACGCCGATCACGATGTTGAGCGTTGCATTGCTGCCTTCGCTGTTCTCCATGGACACGTTCTCGATGTTGGCGCCCATGTCGGCGATGGCCGCCGCGACCGTCGCGAGCACCCCCTTTTGATTGGCGGTGTCGACGCGCACCTCGACGGGAAACTCTCCCTCGATGGTCGGTTCCCACTCCACGTCGACCCACTTGTCCGGCTTGTCGGCGTACTCGGCGATGTTGCGGCAGGCCGCCGTGTGAATGACGACACCACGCCCCGTGCTCACGAAGCCGAGCACCGGGTCGCCGGGAATCGGGTGACAGCATTTGCCGAGGCTGACGACCATCCCCTCGGAGCCCTTGATGTAGACCGGATGGCCGTTGCGCGGGCCCTCGGCGCCCGGCTTGGCCTCTTCGGCGGAGCGCGTGAGGCGCCGGGTGACGAGCGCTGCGGGCCGTTGGCCGAGGCCGATGTCCTCGAGCAGCTCGTCGAGCGTCTCGAGCTTGAGCTCCTCCAGAAGCGCTCCGATGCGCTCGTTGTCGATTTCGTCGAGCGTCCGCGATTCCGCGGCGAGCGCCTGGTTGAGCAGCCGGCGCCCGAGCTCCACCGCCTCCTCGGAGCGCAGGTTCTTAAGATAATTTCGAATTGCGGCGCGCGCCTTGCCGGTTACCACGAAGGTCAGCCAGTTGGCGTTTGGCCGACCCCAGGACGCCGTCACCACCTCGACATTCTGTCCGGTCATCAGCTGGCTTCTGAGTGGTGCGTAGCGGCCGTCGATCTTGACGGCGATGCAGGTATTGCCGACATCGGTGTGCACGGCGTAGGCGAGATCGACGGCGGTCGCGCCACGCGGCAGCTCCATGATGTCGCCGGCCGGCGTGAACACGTAGACGTCTTTCGGGAAGAGATCCACCTTGACGTGCTCGATGAACTCCATGGAGTCACCGGCCTCGGTCTGCATCTCGAGAAGCTCCTTGATCCACTGGCGTGCCCGCTCCTGGGCTGCGCTGCTGCCTGCCTTGCCGCTCTTGTAACCCCAGTGGGCGGCGATTCCGGATTCGGCCACACCGTGCATGTCGTTGGTGCGAATCTGCACCTCGAGCGGTGCTCTGTACGGGCCGAACAAAACCGTGTGCAGGGACTGGTAGCCGTTGGCCTTGGGCAGCGCGATGTAGTCCTTGAATTTTCCAGGCACCGGCTTGTAGAGATTGTGCATGATGCCGAGCACGCGATAGCAGTCGTCCACGCTGTCGACGATGATGCGGAAAGCATAAACGTCCAGCACTTCCTTGAATGACAATCCCTTGCCGCGCATTTTCTTGTAAAGGCTGTACAGGTGTTTCTCGCGTCCCAACACCTTGCCGCTTACGCCTTCCTGGCGAAGCCGCCGTTTGATGGCCGTCTCGATCTTGCGCACCACCTGCTTTCGATGGCCGCGTGCCTTTCGAACCTCCGCCGCGAGCACGCGGAAGCGCATGGGGTAGAGCGCCTGAAATCCCAGATCCTCGAGCTCCTGACGGATGCTGTTCAGGCCCAGCCGGTTGGCGATGGGGGCATAGATTTCGAGCGTCTCCCGCGCGATCTGCCGACGTTTCTCGGGGGCCAGCGCCGCAAGCGTGCGCATGTTGTGCAGGCGATCGGCGAGCTTGACCAGGATGACCCGGATGTCCCGGGCCATGGCGAGCAGCATCTTGCGGAAGTTCTCGGCCTGGAACTCGGCCTTGCTCTTGAAGCTTATCTGGGTGAGCTTGCTGACGCCGTCGACGAGGTTCGCCACCTCGTCACCGAACGCCTCGGCGATCTGGGCTTTGGCGGTTTCCGTGTCCTCGATGACGTCGTGAAGGATGGCCGCGACGATGGTCTCGTAGTCGAGGCGCATCTCGGCGAGAATCCGGGCGACTTCGATGGGGTGATGAATGTAGGGCTCGCCCGAGGCCCTGTGCTGGCCCTCGTGAGCCTCGGCGCCGAACAGATAGGCGCGATAGATTTCCTTTACCTGGTCTGACTCGAGGTAGGTATCGGCGAGACCACAGAGATCGCTGATGAGAAACACGCGGCCTCCAGACTCTAGAAGCCCGCCCAGGGAGGGGGAAGGTCGTTCCCCTTACTCGCCTCCGAGGATTTCGCTCGGTTGCGCACCTTCCTCCTCGAGGGGCTCCTCGACCATGTCGTTGAGGGTGGCGGCGTCGATCTTACCCGCGGCGATTTCCCGCAGCGCGATGACGGTGGGCTTGTCGTTCTCGACCTCCACGAGCGGTGTCGAGCCGAGGGTAATCTGCCGGGCCCTCTTGGTGGCCAGAAGAACCAGCTCGAAGCGATTGGAGACCCTTTCGATGCAATCTTCGACGGTGATGCGCGCCATATCAGATGAAGCTCCTGCTGGGCGAAAACGTTAAAGTCTATTTAACAATAGTTAATTATACCAGCAGACTCGCGATCAGATCCTCGTGGGCCGCGCTCTGGCGTCCGAGGCACAGGCGCCGGCCGCGGACAATGCTGCGCAGATCCTCGACGGCGGCCTCGAAGTCGTCGTTGACGACCAGGTAGTCGAACTCCCGGTAGTGGGACATCTCCGCCACCGCGTCGCGCAGGCGCCGGGCGATGACCTCGTCGGAGTCCTGGGCACGGTGGCGAAGCCGCTCGGCAAGGGCCTCCCGGGAGGGCGGCAGGATGAATACGCCGATACAGTCCGGGTGGCGCTCGCGGACCTGGCGCGCTCCCTGCCAGTCGATCTCGAGGATCACGTCTTCTCCGGCGGCGAGGTGCGTCAGCACCGACTCCCGGGCCGTGCCGTAGCGGTGGTCGAATACCCGCGCGTGCTCGAGAAAGGCGTCCGCGTCGATCATGGCGACGAAGTCCGCCTCACTGACGAAGTGGTAGTCGACGCCGTTGGTCTCGTTGGCACGCCGCGGTCGCGTCGTGTGCGACACCGACACGTTCAGTGCGCTCTGCGAGGATAGCAGGGCGTGCACCAGGCTGGTCTTGCCGGCGCCGGAGGGGGCGCTGATCACGTAGAGGTTGCCTTCCGAGGCGGAGTCCGTCATCGGGTACTGCTACTCCACGTTCTGAATCTGCTCGCGCATCTGCTCGATCAGGACCTTGAGCTCGACAGCGGCCTTGGTCGTTTCGGTATCGGCGGACTTCGAGCCCAGCGTGTTGGCCTNNCGTAGAGATCGCCCTTCGCGGTCTGCTCCATGCGGGCCAATCACTCCACGTTCTGGATCTGCTCGCGCATCTGCTCGATGAGCACCTTGAGATCCACCGAGGCGCGCGTCGTTTCGGTATCGATTGATTTCGACCCGAGGGTATTCGCCTCGCGATTGAGCTCCTGCATGAGGAAGTCGAGTCGACGCCCGGCTGGCTGTTCCTCCTCGAGCACGCGCCGCACCTCCTTGAGATGGGCATCGAGGCGATCGAGCTCCTCGGCGACGTCGGTCTTCTGCGCCAGGATGGCCATTTCCTGCTCGAGGCGCTCCTCATTGAGCTGCTCGACGAACTCCGCGAGCCGGTCGCGAAGCCGCTGGCGGCAGGTCTCGAGCACTTCGGGCATGCGTGCGCGCACCGCCTCGACGATTTTCTCGATCTCGTCGCAGCGTTGGGCAATCGCGGCGTGGATGTGGCGGCCCTCCCGCTCGCGCGACGCCACCAGCTCGGCGAGCGCGTCGTCGAGCAGTTCCAGCACGGCCGTTCCGAGGGCGTCGGAATCGGGCGCCTGGGTTTGAACGACGCCCGGCCAGCGCAGCACGTCGACGGCGCTGACGCGGGCAGGATCGTGCAGCAGCGCGTCGATCTCGCGGGTCGCGTCGGCTACGCGTTTGGCGAGATCCAGATTCAGAGTAAGGCTCACGTCGTTGGCTGCGCCGAGAGTGAGACGCAGCACGCAGTCCACCTTGCCGCGGCTCAGGCGTTTGCGGATCCGCTCGCGAACGGTGCTCTCGAGCGCACGCGCTTCCTCGGGCAGGCGCGGATTCACTTCCAGATAGCGGTTATTGACCGAGCGCAGCTCCCAGTACGCCGTGCCCCAGTCCTCGGTGCGCTCGCTGCGCGCGAAGGCGGTCATGCTTCGAATCATGGTGCGCCAATGGTAAACCCCCGGACGGGTGCGTGTCTGCAAAAGCGCCGGCCCTATATAATGGCGGGCGCGTTCCACTGTGCGAAGGATTCCCGTCATGCGCCCGAGCGGCAGAGCCAGAGACGAGTTGCGCGATGTCTCCATCGAGCGGCATTACACGCGCCATGCAGAAGGATCGGTGCTCGTGAGCTTCGGCGACACGCGGGTCATCTGCACCGCCAGCGTCGAGGAACGCGTTCCGCCGTTTCTTCGCGGTCGCGGCCAGGGATGGGTCACGGCAGAGTACGGCATGCTGCCCCGGGCGACCGGTGAGCGCAGCGCCCGCGAGGCGGCACGCGGACGCCAGGGCGGGCGCACGCTGGAGATTCAGCGCCTGATTGGGCGCTCGCTTCGCAGCGTGGTCGATCTGGCCGCTCTCGGAGAGTGCACGGTGACCCTCGACTGCGACGTGATACAGGCCGACGGCGGCACCCGCACCGCCGCCATCACGGGCAGCTACGTGGCGCTCGTTGACGCCATGCGCACGATCGAGCGCGCCAGGCGCATCGCCGCCTCGCCCATACACGGACAGGTGGCGGCGGTATCGGTGGGGATCTTCCAGGGCCAGCCGGTTCTGGACCTGGACTATGCCGAGGACAAGGAGGCCGAAACCGACCTGAACGTCGTCATGAACGACAACGGCGGTTTCATCGAGATCCAGGGCACCGCCGAGGGTCACGCATTTCGTCGCGATGAGCTCGACGCGATGCTGACGCTGGCCGAGGGCGGCGTCGCGACACTGATCGAATTGCAGCGCGACGCGCTCGAGGACTGAAGTGGTGAAACGGGTGGTGCTCGCGAGCGCCAACGCCGGCAAGCTTCGCGAGCTCAATGCGCTGCTCGCCCCGGTCGGCATGGACGTCGTGCCGCAGTCGCAGTTCGCCATCGAGGCCGCTGAGGAAACCGGAGAGACGTTCATCGAGAACGCCATCATCAAGGCGCGGCACGCGGCGCGCCTTTGCGCCCTGCCGGCAATCGCCGACGATTCCGGTCTGATCGTCGATGCGCTCGACGGCGCACCGGGTGTGCGCTCGGCCCGCTATGCCGGCGTCGGGGCGAGCGACGAGGAGAATCTCCGGCTCCTGCTCGATAACATGCGCGGCATTCCCGATGCGCGGCGCGGCGCGAGCTTCGTCTGCGTGATGGTGTACATGCGCGACCCGCATGACGCCTGTCCGCGCGTGGGCGAGGGCCTGTGGCGCGGCCGCATTACGCATGCACCGCGGGGTGACGGCGGATTCGGCTACGATCCGGTGTTCTTCGTCGAGGAGCGCGGCTGCACCTCCGCGGAGCTCGCGCCCGCGGACAAGAACAGCATCAGCCATCGGGCCACAGCGATGCGTGCCCTGCTCGCGCATCTCGAGGCGTCGTGATGCGTTTCGCATCGATTCCGCCGCTCGCGCTCTACGTGCACCTTCCCTGGTGCGAACGCAAGTGCCCTTACTGCGACTTCAACTCCCACGCCGCCGAGGACATTCCACAATCCGAATACGTCGCCGCGCTGCTCGCCGATCTGGACGAGGAGCTCGCGCGCGCCGCGGGGCGGGCCCTCGACAGCGTGTTCATAGGCGGCGGAACACCGAGCCTTTTCTCGGTCGCCGCCATCGGCGCACTCCTCGAGGGGATCCGCACGCGCGCCGAGCTCGCGCAGGATTGTGAGATCACGCTGGAAGCCAATCCGGGCAGTGCCGAGGCGGAGCGTTTCGCCGGCTATCGCGACGCCGGTGTCAATCGCCTGTCCATCGGGGTTCAGAGCTTCGACGACGCGGCATTGAAGCGTATCGGCCGTGTCCACGATGCCCGCGGCGCGCACCGGGCGGTGGAAATGGCGCGTGCCGCCGGCTTCGAGCGCATCAACATCGACCTCATGTACGGCTTGCCCGGGCAGTCGCTCGGCGGCGCGCTCGCCGACCTCGAGCAGGCGCTTAATCATGGCGTGGGCCATGTTTCCCACTACGAGCTCACCATCGAGCCGAACACGCTTTTTCACAGGTTCCCTCCCGAGCGCCCCAACGAGGACGTCATCTGGGAGATGCACGGCGAGAGCGTGGCGCGCCTCGAGGACGCCGGGCTGCAGCGCTACGAGATCTCCGCTCATGCCAGGCGCGGCGACGAGAGCAGGCACAATCTCAACTACTGGCGTTTCGGGGACTATCTCGGCATCGGCGCCGGGGCCCACGGCAAGCTCACCGATGCCGCGCGGGGCGTCGTCGAGCGAAGCGCGAAGCAGCGTCACCCGCGCCGCTATATGCTGCACGGCGCTGCCCGGACGGCGCGCCGCTGGGCGGTACCGGGGCCGGAGCTGCCGCTCGAGTTCATGCTCAATGCGGGGCGTCTGCTGGAGGGCTTCTCCGAGGCGCTTTTCGAGGCGCGCACAGGGGTCCCGGTGGCGGCCATCGACGCGCCCCTGGAGCACGCCGTGGCGCGCGGGCTCGTCGAACGCCGCGACGGCATGATCCGTCCAACGGCCCGGGGAACGCGGTTCCTGAACGAGTATCTGCTGCTGTTCGAGCCCGCGTGCGCGGCGGGCGCAGGCGCCGCGAGCGCCGCGAAGCGTGCTCCCGTCGACAGGGCCGTGGAGCCACCGGTGCTATAATTGCAGGCCTGTCTCCAAGCCAGGAATCGGACCCGCCCCGATGACGCGACTGTTTTTCCTGCTGCTGCTGCTCGTCTCCACGACCGCTGGTGCGCGCATGTACCAGTGGCAGGATCCTCACACCAGGTCGGTGCAGTTCTCCGGTGTGCCGCCCGCCTGGTACCGCAGCCCCGGCGGCGGTCCGCGGGTGCGCGTCTACGATGGCGGCAAGCTGGTCGACGACACCTCCATTCCGCTCTCGGAGGCCGACAGCGCGAGCATGCGCGAGCTGGCTTTTCGCGAGCTGCAGGAGGAGCGCCAGCTGGACGCCATCAAGCGCCTCGAGCGGGCCGCCCGACGCGAGCAGCAACGTCAAGAGCAGGCCGAGCGCGAGGCTTTGAAGGCGCAGGCCAAGCGCGAGCAGTCGGATACCAGCGAGGCGCCGCCGGAGGTGCTGCCGGATTCCCTGAGCGCCGACGAGGTCAGCCGCCTGAAGGCCATCATCGCCGAGTACGATCGCCTCAGCAGCGGCCCGCGCGCGGGTCAGGCCGCCCGCAGGGAGGCCGCCAGCCAGTCGGCAAACACGGAGACGTCGTCGGCAAACGCAGCGACCCAGTAAGCGCGCCCCGGCCGCGACCGCCTAGCCGGCCTTGAAGTACTCGGCGACGGTCTCCAGAAAGGTTTTCTCGCGCGTCTCGATCATGGAGCGCAGGGTTGCAAGGCCCTTGTTGTCCGGTTGCACCTGCAGGCCGAGCGTGATGTAGGCCTGCGCCTTGACATAGTTCTTGCGCGAGAATTCCTCCTCAGCGAGCACCACGAAGCGCTCGGCGATGGCCGAGAAGCCCTGCCTGGCGGCTTCGTTGTCGGGATTGAGCTCGAGAAGCCGGCTGAAGTAGTAGTGCGCGTTATCGGCCGGCGGTGACATCAGCCGATCCTGGCGCAGGCTGTTTCGCGCCAGCCATTCGAGCGCCCTGGTGGCTTGCTGCCGGTCGACCGAGGCGCCGTTGACGGCGCTGTCGCCCGCCGAGCCGCCCGCGGCGGCCATCGGTGGCGTCCTCGCTGGAGCGGGATTGAGCAGCACCACCGGCGGCGACGTGTTTATCTGGTTGATGAGATAAATTCCGAGCGCGACGGTGGCGAGCAGGGCCGCGCCGGCGAGTGTCGCCAGCCGGCGCAGCTTCTGTCTTCCTCCGGTGACGGCGTCGCGTCGCGCGCGCACCGCGCCTGCCGAGAGCGGCAGCTTCATCGTGTGCAGCGTCATCATGCTGCGACCCTTTTTGCCCTCGACCTCCTCGCGCAGCGCCTGGACTTCCTCGAGAAGCTGGGTGGCATCCGCGATGCGCTGGTCGCGATCCTTGGCCATGAGCCGGTTGAGGAACGGCTGGAAGTGCTCCAGCTCGGGCGGCAGCTGCGGCACCGGCGACTGGATGTGCTGCATGATGACCTTGATGGCCGAGTCGCCCTCGTAGGGCTTCTGGCCCGTCAGCATCTCGTAGAAGATCACGCCGAGGCTGTAGATATCCGTACGCCCGTCCGTGCGCAGACCCTCCGCCTGCTCGGGGCTCATGTAAAAGGGGCTGCCGAGGATGGTGCCCGTGCTGGTCAGCTCGCTGTCGGCGGTATAGTCCTTGGCGATGCCGAAATCGCTGAGCAGCGGGGTGCCGTCACTGCGAAACAGGATGTTCGCCGGCTTCACGTCGCGGTGGATGATGCCCTTCTTGTGCGCATATTCGAGCGCCTGGCCAACTTTGTAAACGATGTCCAATGCGCGCACCGGCGCCAGACGGTTCTCGATCTTGGCGCGCAGGTCGCCGCCGTCCACGTACTCCATGGAGATGTAGACGTACTCCCCGGTGCTGCCGATATCGTAGATGGTGACGATGTGGGGATGGCGCAGGGAGGCGATGATGCGGCCTTCCTTCATGAAGCGCTCGAGGAAATCCCCCGAATCGTCCTGATCGGTGTTGAGGCACTTGAGCACGACCTCGCGATGCAGGGACTTCTGAATGGCGAGAAAAACGGTCGCCATTCCGCCCCGGCCAATGGTGCGCTTTACCTCGAAACCCGGGATCTCCATGACACCGGATTATAGTCGGGCGCCCCTCTCGTGCTGTGGACGAATTCTCCATTTTGGCCGAAATCCAGACACTTACGGTGGGCGTGCCGGTCCCCGGGACGGCCTGGCGGCGCTGACCGGGGCGTTTGCCATGGCCGGGGGGCGGCGGCGCGGGTGAGGACTCCGTGGCGACCCCGTGGAGTACGGCCGCGTGACGGGCGGTGACGGCCGCGGGTCCCGCCCGGGTGGTGGCGCCGCGTTTGCTAGAATCCGCGCCACCATGGCGCCCATGAACAGCCCCCAGAGCGTCCCTGCGGCGCCGTGACGCTACCTTCGGCACGCACCCGCGGCGTGGTCGTGGCTGGCGCGGCGGCCTGCGTCGGCATCGGTGCCGCCCTCGGCGGCGATGCCTCGATGGCCGTTGCGGCGGCGCTCACCGTTCTCACCATCGGCCTGTGGGCGACCCACTCGCTGCCCGAGCACATCGTTGCGGTGGCCTTCTTCGTGCTCGCCATCGTTCTGTCGGTGGCGCCGGGGGAGGTGGTGCTGTCCGGCTTCCTGTCGAGTGCCCTGTGGCTGGTGTTCGGGGGCCTCGTGCTCGGCGCGGCGGTGCAGCGCACGGGACTCGGAAGCTGGATCGCTTCGCGCATGGTCGATCGCATGGGCGCGCGTTACACGAGCGTCATCGCGGCGGTGATCGTCGGTAACGTGGTGCTGGGTTTCCTGGTGCCCTCGGGCATGGCGCGGGCCGTCATTCTCGTGCCGATCGTCGTCGCACTGTCCGAGCAGCTGGGCTTCGCGCGTGGCGATCGCGGGCGCACCGGCATGGTGGTGGCCACCGCCGTTTGCGGGTACGTGGTGCCGGCGACGATTCTGCCGGCGAATCTTCCCAACGCGGTTCTGCTCGGTGCCGCCGACACCCTTTACGGCGTGCAGATCACCTATGGGCAGTACCTGCTGTTCAACTTCCCCATCAACGGGGCGGTCAAAGCCGTTCTGCTGTGGGTGCTGGTCTGTCGGCTGTTTCCCGCACAGGTCGGACCGAATGTCCGCAAGGCCGCCGTGCGCGAGAAGCTCTCCGGAGAGGGGCGTCTGCTGCTCTTTTTGCTGTGTGGTTGCCTGGCGCTGTGGATCACGGATCGCTGGCACGGCATTGCGCCCGGTTGGATCTCCACCGGCGCGGCGGTGATCTGCCTGCTGCCGCGCGTGAATCTGGTGCCGCCGGAGAGCTTCCAGCGCGACGTGAGCCTGGCGACGTTGATCTACGTGGCGGGCATTCTCGGGCTTGGCGCCGTCGTTGCCCACTCCGGCCTGGGTGGCGTGTTCGCCGNNTGACCACTCCGGCCTGGGTGGCGTGTTCGCCGAGTTCGTGCTCGCCCATGCAGGACTCGACTCCGCGTCACCGGGTCAAGCATTCGCGGTCCTGAGCCTGCTCTCGGCGAGCATCGGGCTGTTCGCGACCATGCCCGGCATCGTCGCGATCATGTCGCCGCTTGCCGGCGATCTCGCCGGCGCCACCGGGTTGTCGCTCGTCAGCGTGCTCATGACCATTGTCAACGGCTACACGCTGGTGGCATTTCCGTATCAGGTGGGTCCCATCGTCTTCGCCCTGATTCTGGGCGGGGAACGTTTTCGCGACGCCGTGCGCCTGATGCTGCCGCTGCTGCTGGTGAGCGCAGCGGCGCTCATTCCGCTCACCTACCTGTGGTGGCGCTTGCTCGGCTATCTCGGCTGAGCGCCCGGACACGCGGGGTCGAAGCCGCGGATACGCTGCCGACTCACGCGAGGGATTCTCCGGCTGGCTTCTCCAGAATCAGCCGCACGAGGCGAGGCACGAGGCTTCTCGGTGCAAGGCGTACCGAAAGCGCCAGCAGCCTGTTGACGAGCCCTGGCACGATAACGGTCGTCCTCTTCATCAAGCCCCGGTAGCCGATTGCCGCTACCGTGCCGGGATCCATGACGCCCCACTCGAAGACTCTCGACCCCTGCATGCCCGCTCGTTGCTGAAATCGGGATGCGGTCGGCCCGGGGCACAGGACACTCACCGCAATGCCCGAGTCGTTCAGCTCATGCGCGAGGGCCTCGGAGAACGACAAGACGTAGGCCTTGGTCGCATAGTAGACGGCCATCAGCGGTCCGGGCTGGAACGCTGCAGTAGAGGCGACGTTCAGTATCTTGCCTTCATCCCGGGTGAGCATTTTCTTCAAAAAAAGCTTCGTCAGATGGGTGAGTGAAACCATGTTGAGCTGCATCATCGCGAGGTCGGTTTTCAGGTCGCTCTCGGCGAAGTCACTGTAGATTCCGAATCCCGCGTTATTCACGAGGACATCGACATGGATCGAGGCCCGGCTGATCTCGTCGAAAATCTCGTCGGCAGCCCCTTGGTGGGAGAGGTCCTTCGTGATGACTCTGACCGGAATGTCGTGGGCACGGCTCAATTCGCGGCCGACATGCTCCAGTGTCGCGCGTTCCCTCGCGACCAGTATCAAGCCGTGGCCACTACGTGCGAACAGCTTCGCCAGCTCCAAGCCGATACCGCTGGACGCGCCTGTGATGAGGGCATGCTTGAGTTTTGATTCCATGGTTCGCAATCTCCCGTGATACATGTTTCTCTTCGAGGCTCCGGTCGCGTGCTAACCACAGGGCCAGAAACGAAAGCCCGAGGCCGCATATGATGTCGGTCAAGTAGTGATAACGCAGATAAATCGTTGCGATGACGAGCCCTGCGCACGGCAAGAGGTAAAGCAGGAATCGCCAGTATTTGTGGCCACGGTCGAACAAGAGCAGGTAAACGGACACTGCGACGTGCAGGCTCGGGAAGACATCGACGCGATTGCTCGCCGCGAGAACGATGTCTGACGTGAGGCGCGTGAGCGGGCCGCCCTCCAGAGGCACTGTGAACTGATCGGCCATGGCCAGATGGGGACCAACGGCAGGCACGAGTGAATAGCAGGCGTAGCCGATGGCGTAGATGCTGAAAAGACCCGTGTAGTGCCGCTTCAAGACGTCGATGTCGGTGAACATGTACTCGATCTGGCTCGAGAATAGATAGAACAGGTACCAGAGGTAGCAGAAACTGAGGACTTCGGTGGCGACGGGGTTTACCCAGCGCTGCATCCAGAGGCTGGGATGGTCACCGACCAGCCAGAGATCCAGCGATTGAAGCGCCTCGTCCTCGCGCCCCCCGTGAACACTCGGAACGGCCGTGGCCAGCAGAAAATAGATCGCGTTCATCGACGCCGGGTAGAAAAGCAGTCTCAGCCGCCACCGGAGATCGGTTTCGCGCCAGGCGGCGAGCGCCACGATCGCGCCGCTCGAGACCATCACGAGCAAGAGCAGCAGTGCGTCCCGAGTGAAGAATCCGGTCGCCCACACCAGCCGGATCCAGAGTGAGAGCATGAAGCCCAAGCACAGCCATTCGTGGGGTAAGAGCTTAGGAATCTTCATGTAGCTAGCCGCCCGGTTGCCTACGCCGCTCGAAGCGCATCGGCGAACATCGACCTGTAGTGTCGGTACCAGTCGCTTTGAAAGGCTTCCTCGGGGTCGTGGCGCTTTTTCAGCCGCAGGAATTGGATGAATTGCGGATAGCAGTTCTCCACCTGCTCGCGGGTAGCCCAGCGATGATAGGTGAGGTAGTAGCTGCCGCCGTGCTGGATTGCGCGATCGATGAGCCGGCGGAAGTCCGCGGCCGTGCGCCGAAGCGCTGCGTCGGTGTGCGCGGTATGAAGATTGAAGATGATGCAGGCATATCGGTCTTTCGCCCAGGCTAGAAAACACTCGTCATCCTTTTCGATGAAACGAATCGTTCCATAAATGACGCTCGCGCGAGATTCACGCAGATCGCCCCGAACGTCCTCCATGAACGAGACCAGACGTTCTCTTGGCACGTAAATCTCCGTGATCATCTCCGAGCCACAGCCCGGTGCGCCGAGCTCTTCGTCGAGCTTCCGATGGTAGTCATAGACGTATTCACTGAGCTGATGACCGTCCGACCAGTAGCGTTGACCGTCGGTCGAGAGGTAGTAGGTCGAGTACAACTCGAACGCGCGGCGCTTGTTCTGGTGAGCAAGATAGAAGAGGTGCATCCAGTCCTCAGGCACCAGCTCCTTTTGCACTCGAGGCATCGGAGTAGCGTCATCGAGCGGTTGATAACAGGAGAAAACTCCTTTGCGCAGGAAATCGTCGGATTCGGGATCGATAGCGAACTGAAAGTCTCCATACAGATATCCATCGGATATCCGTTCCTCGATCGCGGGGGCGAGCTCATGGAGCTCGATGACCTTCACCTTTCGTTGCACCTTCCTTCGCCGGACCAGTCGGATCTGGACGCTCGTGATGACGCCGAACAGGCCGTAACCGCCGATGGCCAGCGAGAAGAGCTCGCTGTTCTCGGCGCGGCTGCAGGTGAGCGTCCGGCCATCGGCATTCATCAGCGTGAACGCCTCGACGTCGTCGATCATCGGTTTGAACCGAAGCCCTCTTCCGTGAGCATTTGCCGAAAGGGCGCCGCCGATGCTCAGCTCATCGGCGCCGGTCTGTTTCTGCCGGATCCCCCACTGGGGCCAGCAATCCCGCTGCGCGTCGGCCAGGTAGCCGAGCAGCTCCGGCCAGCGGATGCCGGCCTCGACCTCGATGAGGCCACGCGCGCGGTCGAAACCGAGCACGCGGCTCATGCGAGTCATGTCGAGGAGCAGGGTGCCGGCGCCGAACTGCTGGCCGCCCATGGCGTGCCGGCCACCGGCGATGCTGACCGAACGCCCCTCGGCGCGGGCGTTTCGAAGACATTCACGCAACGACCGCAGCGAATCCGGATAGGCGATGCGGTGCACGCGCGTTTCGTTCAAACCGGAGTGATGGTCGTTGACCTGGGTCCCTTGGGGCGATGCCTTCGCGGCAGCGGGCGTAACGCATGAGGTGTGCATGGCATGCTCTCCTTTCGGCAACCATCCGGGTGTTGGCGAGGAGAGCGAAGCACGTTGCGTGCCAGCAAGAGATTTATCTGTTTATCAATGGGTTAACTTCATTGATGGAGGATCGGGCCGAGCAGCGGCGACACGCAGTGTCGCGCCGACGTGCATGAAATGCCCGGCCGTGACAATTCGGGGCGCCAGCAGGCGAGGGCTCGCCGGCTGTGCCCGGCAACTCCAGGGAACGGGTGCTTGCTACCGAGGTGCGGCGCTAGGGCGCCCGGGTCGTCGCTCCGGAACCCTTGCGTCCGTAGTGCGTGGCCAGGTAGTCGAGCACCAGCTTCAGGTTATCCGGGTCCAGCGGCGGCATGCCCTGCTCCTCGACCATCCACACCAATGTCTCGTCCCAGCTGTCCCGGCTGAGGCCCTGCTGCTTGACGATGGCGAGCGAGTGACACGCCTGGCAGAGTCCGAACACCATCTCGCGGCCGGGACCCGCCGGCAGCCCCTGCCAGAGCTGCTCGTCGACGCCGAAATGGGTGGCCAGATAGTTCAGCACCTGCGCGCGTGCCCACGGCTCCATCGGATGCATGTTGTTCTTCTCCACCATCCAGTCGAGAAGCTTGTCCCACTCGTCGCGGGACATGCGCTGCTGGGAGAACTGCTTGAGCGAATGGCATGCGGTGCAGTTGAAGTAGACCGCCGCCCGGCCGGGGCCCTCGGGAAGGCCGCCGTAGTCCTCGACCGCCCCGGCTTGGGCAGCACTGGACTCGGCGGCCGATGCAGCCGGGGAGAATGCTCCCCGGCTGCTCAGCGCGGCCGCGACGATGGCGGCCGCGAGCAGGAGCCGTGTCGCGTTCAGGACGCGACCACGGAGATGCGGTGCATGGCGTTGTTCAGGTAGCCCTTCGGGTTCCACGCGAGTGCGAACGGCTGCGCACGGCCCGCATCGTCGGTGGCCCGCGCCCAGATCTCGTAGTAGCCCTCCTGGGGAAGGCGCACGGTGTGCGAGAAGCGCTGCCACGCATACGGGTTGGGCGCCTTGTCGAGCTTCGCCTGCATCCAGGTGGCGCCGAAGTCGATGGAGACGTCGACACGGGAAACCGTGTTGTCACCCGCCCAGGCGTGCCCGCGCACCGTCACCGAGCGCTCGCCCTTGGCCAGGTTGACGCCGGTCTGCGGCGACGTGATCAGCGATTTCACCGGCATCGACTCGATGAACACCATCGTCTTGGAGTCAACTTTGGTGCCCGGTGCCACCGGGTGCGGCGGCATCCGGTAGGCTGCACCCGTCATCTTCGGCCCGTCGTGCACCACGTCGCGAAGCTGCAGGCGGTTGAACCACTTGTGCGAGAACGAGCCCGGCCAGCCCGGCACGTGCAGTCTCAGCGGCGCGCCGTTCATCGGATGAATGGGCTCGCCGTTCATGGCGAACGTGATGAGGTTGTTCGCATCGAGCGCCTTCTTGATCGGCACGCCCCTGGAGATCGGCAGCTTGGCGGGATCCCCGGAAAGATGCGTGTCCGCCCCGTAATGAGCGGTGTAGACGGCGGAGCTCTTCACCCCGGCCGCCTTGAGAACGTCGGCCAGGCGGACACCGGTCCACTCGGCGCAGGCCACCGCACCGAGAGACCATTGATTGCCTTTGGCCTTGGGATTGAAAAAGGCACGCCCGTTGCCGCCGCACTCGAGGCAGATCTTGCGGGTGACGACCTCGAACTTGTTCTTCAAATCCGCGATGGAGAGCTTGAGCGGCTTGTCGACCAGGCCGTCGATGGTCAGCATCCAGCCATCCGGGTTCATGTCCACCGGCGGAATGCCGTTGTTGCGGATGAAATGACGCGCCGTCGGGGTCACGTCGTCGTCGAGCAGATGTGCCGGCGTCTCGGCGTTGACGGGGCGGTCGTTGAGAACCGTGAGCCCCTGCTTGCCCTTGATCTCCATCGCCGTGGAGGCGATTGCCTCAGGAATGAAGCCCGCGGGCATGTTGCGGTGGAACGGAATCGTCGCCCCCACCAGGGCGCCCATGGTGGCGAGCCCCGCCCCCTTGAGGAATCCGCGCCGGTCCGTGTGAGGGATGCGCTCGAATACCACCTCGTCGGCCCGTTCCGGGTCCTCGGCGTAGATCTCGAAAAGGTCGACTTTCTTCTCGGAAAAGAGTGAATGATCGTCTGACATGCTTATTCCCCCTCGGCTTGTTTTCGGATCGTCCCGGGCGGGCGCGTCCTCAGAGTGAAAAAACGCGCGGCGCCGCGGCATTATTCCATAGTCTACTCGCTGGCAGGCGCTTGAGGCCCGCCGGGCATGCGCCCGTCAGGCGACGCAGGGCGCGCTGGCGTCGCGGCTCCGGCGCAAGGCGAAGCGGGTCTGGTCATCGAAGGGCAGGTGCTCGCGGCTGGCGCTTCGAACGCTTGCGGCGAGCAGCCGGAAACGGCCCGAGTCCATGCCGTCCGAGAGAATGACGTACCCGAGGCGGCCGACCCGCCAGGCGTAGGCTTCGTCGCCTGCGTCGTAGAAGGCCCTGAGCGCGTCACCGAGCCCGTCGGGGGCAGAAAAAACCAACAAGCTGATCCGGCAGCCGCGGGTACCCCGGTAGCCGGCCAGCAACATGCGTCGATCGCCCGTGAACGGCACCACCGCCGCGTGCACGAGGGTCAGGCGCGACGCGGACAGATCCGGCACGTAGGCTTCCGGCAGCCCCTGCGTGTCGCGTGCGACTTGCAGCGCCGCACGATCCTGCGCCGAAACTGCGCCCCCCGACCAGCCACGGTGCACGTGCCAGGCGCGCGCCAGCCAGTCCGTGCCGGCCGTTTGGTAGAGCTTCGCGACCAGAATCGAGCCGGCCACGAACACCGTGAGCGCGATACCGGCTGCGACGCCCATTCCGCGCGCCGCGCTGCGCGGCGGTGCAGCAACCGAGAGCGGCGGCACGTGAATGCTTTCGGCCACGGTCGAGCGAAGCCGGCTCAATGCCGAGAGCTCGCGCGCGAGCGCCGCATCTTCGGCGACGGCCGCTGCCACCTTGGCTGCGGCGGCGGCGTCGAGCTCGCCGTCCACGTAGGCGTTCAGCGTTTCGAAGCTCACCCGGCGACTGCTCATGACAACGCCTTTGTCTTCCTGACCGGCAGCTCGTGCAGGTTGCTCGATCCGATGGCGTCCAGGAGCATTCGCCGCGCACGGCTGATGCGGCTCATCACCGTGCCGATTGGCACATCGAGGAGCTGCGAAGTCTCCGCATAGGTCAATCCGACGATGTCGATCAACGCGATGATCTCCCGCTGCGCCTGCGGCAGCTTTTCCAGCTCGAGGCTGACGTTCAAGACGGTGATGAAACGTTCGTGGCCCTGCCAGTATTCCGTTTCCAGAGCGAGCGATTCCTGCTGAGCGGCCAGCGACGCGGTTTTTTCCTTTCTCACCTGATCGAGGAAGAGGTTCCTGAGAATGCGAAAAAGCCACGCCCGGTAAGCCGGTTCGTCCGGGGGGCTTTTCCTGGCCGCGAGCGCGCGCAGCGCGCACTCCTGAACCAGGTCCTCGGCCTGATGGGGATCGCGCGACAGGCTGAAGGCATAGCCATACAGCCTTTGCAGATAGGGCTCGATTCTGTCGCCCTTGTTCACCGCTCCTCCGGGCACGTGCGGCCGCCAACGAGCATCCCCGAATCCGCCTCGAGGCTCAAGCCCGGGCGCCGGATGGCTGGATAGCCGCGGCGATCAGGCCCCGGCGTGTCCCATGCAGCAGCGCGCGGGTTGCCTTGCCGACCACCGGCTCGGGCCGCGGAGTCGACGAGGGGCCGAACCCGCCCCGGCAAATGCCCCCGCCGGCCGCTTGCGGGCGCAAACGGTTGGATACCCGATGCGCCGGATGTATAAGTCTGCCGTTGACGCACGAGCAAGTGCTGTCTCCCCGAACAGATGACAGGAGGGAGGTCGCGTGAAAGAGATCTGCCGTGGCTTGAAATTTCCCGAGGGCCCGATCGCGATGCCCGACGGCAGCGTGGTTCTTGTCGAGATCGAGCGGGGCACCCTGAGCCGCGTGAGCCCCCAGGGTGAGATCGAGGTGCTCGCCGAGTGCGGCGGCGGTCCGAATGGTGCGGCTATCGGCCCTGACGGCCGGGTTTATGTCTGCAACAACGGGGGCTTCAGCTGGATCGACGACGGTCCTTTTCGCCGTCCCGGCGAAACGCTCTCGCCCGGCTATTCGGGGGGCAGCATTCAGGCCGTGAACCTCTCGACCGGGGCGGTTGAAACGCTCTACACGCAATGCAATGGCGAGCCCCTGAAGGGACCCAACGACATCGTCTTCGACGCAGAGGGCGGATTCTACTTCACGGACCTGGGTAAACGTCGGGGCCGGACCATGGACCGCGGCTCGGTGTTCTACGCGCGTCCCGACGGGAGCAGCATTCGTGAGCTGGTCCACCCCATCGAGACGCCCAACGGCATCGGCCTTTCTCCGGACGGGCGCACGCTGTACGTGGCCGAGACGCTGGGCGCGCGGCTGTGGGCATGGGACATCGAGGAACCGGGCAAGCTCAGTGGCCGGGTACACGCCTTCGGACCCGGCAGACTGATCTACAGCTTCACGGGTTATGAGCGGTTGGACTCGCTCGCGGTCGACAGCGAGGGCAGCATCGTCGTCGCCACGCTCGGCACCGGCTGCGTCACCGCCGTGAGCCCCGATGGCAGGGTCCGGGCGGTCGTCCCGGTGCCCGAGTTCGATCTCATGGTGACCAACGTCTGCTTCGGCGGCGAGGACCTCCGTACCGCCTACATCACCTCGTCCGGGCTCGGTAGACTCTACTCGACGAAGTGGCATTGCCCGGGCGCACCGCTCAACTTTGCCCGAGGCGCGCGCTGACCGCTGGCGCTCATGGCCGAGCTATCCGAGGCCGGCACAAATTTCTCTGCGCTCACCCCGCTGCCTTTTCTGCTCCTTGCATTCAGACAGCGGGCGGCGAGCGATCTGCAGACATCCGAGTCTCCAATTAGGTTATGGTGGGCTCGAGGCACCGTAAACAGGAGGACGTCGATGGCAAGCATCCTCGTACACATCACACACGGCCCGGAGCATCCGACAAGAGCCGCACTCGGCTTTCATGTTGCTAAAGCAGCGATCGACGAGGGTCATTCCGTCACAATGTTCCTGGCAGGAGACGGCGTGCAGCTCATGCGCGATGGGGCGATCGATAGCCTGAATGGATTAGGTACCGGCAATCTTCGAGAGCTTTACGACGCAGTGGTCGCTGCTGGCACGAAGATTTTCATGTCTGAAATGTCATCGAAAGCCAGAGGGCTCAGCGAGGGTGAACTGGAGGGCAAACCCTACGAATTCGGCTACCCGAGAGATCTCGTGCGGCTCTCTGTCGAGCACGACCGGATGTTCACTTACTAGGACTCGATCCGATTCGTCCTGTCGGTTCCGGCAGGATAGCCGTCGGCTGCAGCGCCTCGTCCGGATCAATCATGGTGCCGACCCGAGGGCTTCATTTTTTGCCTGAAGCTGCCCAGGAGACTGACGGAGATCAATATCTCCAGCCCTCCATCATGCAAAGTAGGGCTGAAAAGCTGGTTACAGGCGGAGGGTTCAAACAATGATGGATACGATAATGGAAAGAATGATGGCGTTCATGATGGGCAGGATGAGCGATGAGGAAAAGCACGCCATGATGGACAGCATGATGGAGAAATTCTTTGCTGGAATGAGCACTGAAGNNTGCTGGAATGAGCACTGAAGATAAGGAGAATCTCATGAAAGAAATGATGCCCCAAATGATGGAGGGCATCGACATGATGAAGATGATGCCAAACATGATGATGAGCATGATGGGCGGTGGCCCTGAGGGCAAGGGGGGATGCGGAGACATGATGTCCGGCATGATGACGGGTCATAAGGCCAAAGGAATGACAATGATGCCCGATATGATGATGGAGATGATGCCTCACTGTCTCAGCATGATGCTGCCGCATGCACCAGAGAAAAAGCGCGTCGAATTTGTTCGCAAGATGGTGTCCATCCTGGCTGAGAAGGGATGTGCTGGAATGACAGAGGAGCAGAAGAAGGAGCTTTTTGAGGTGCCGACTGAAAGGGGCGACACATAAAATCAAGCCACCGGTGGGGCAGGGGCTTCGCAGCTCGCCTGCAATTGAGCTGACAGTCACATTCGGATTCAGACAAGCGCGGAAAACAGCGGCAGGGAGTGTTTCCGCATGTACCGGATTGGAGACGGGCGATTTCGTAGCGAATCGACAAACCGTCACTATGGATCCATGTTCACGGTCCGCAATGGTGACCCAGAAAACCTCAAAGATAGAATCGGATTTACAGGTTTCGCCGCGCCATCGAAAGCTCGAGTCCAACTAGAAGATGCCGAGGATATTGCGTCAATTGCCGTAGCAGTGTTTCCATTTTCACGTACAGCATCCTCGGCAATTAGTAATGACGCCGATCATCTCCTACCTGAATATGCACATCAATTCATCTCTGACAATCGTCAACTGAGGTTGCTGGCCACTTACACCGAAGATCAAGCCTCAAAAAAGATGGGTGGAAAAGCCGATTATTGGTCTGCCACCAGCCAGCCGGTTGTCAGTCGGATTTACAGTGATGGTGCCAAAATTGACGCTGATGCGGTGTTGATGTACTCATACTCAGCCGCATATACGTTAGAAGATCGGTTCGACCTCACTGTTTATCTCTTCGATGTCAAAAATCAAGCTACCTACCAGTCCGTCGGGAACCAAAACAATTATAAGCAAGTGACCGAAGCTGTTTTTCAGAAACTGCTCGCAGCATTGGAGGGTTCCAAAAAGGAAACTCTAGCGGTTTCCAGCGCCGCAGTTGCAAGTGCCTCGGGGGCAAAGCAGTCAGAATCTCGAACAGGATCATCGGCTGCCAAAGATGAGGCGTTCGTACTGATGGCGGAAAAGCTGGAAGCTTTAAAAATTCTCTATATAGGCGGGATTCTAAGTGAGGCAGAGTACATGCAGAAGCGTCAGATTCTCATGGATGAGCAATTATCAACCGAAATCGCGGCCCTAAAGGTTGAACGAGATCGGGCGCGCCGGCCTTCAGAGACGGGAAAGGCAACTGATTCTCAGCTACAAGCCTTGACCTCGATCGAACTCCGTGTGCTATTGACGGGGAATACGTTCACCGGACACTCTGATAGCACAGACAGCGACTACCATGTCTATTATAAATCCGATGGAACTATGTACGGGCTAATCTTCAGCGGACCATGGAAGGGAAAGCGTGATGATGGAAGGTGGTCGATCACCGACGAAAAAGGGTATTGTCGCCAATGGTCGCAATGGCGTGAGGCTCAGCAGGAGTGTTTCAAATTCTATCGTGACGGCGAGAAGCTGGTTTATAAGCCGTATTCCAGCTATCAAGCGCTGAAGAGCGCTGGAGGCTCTGGCGTTATTCGATTGGGAAATCCGGAGAACTTGTAGTCTGTTTTGTTGACTGCACGAGTGCGGAGATCTAGCTGAGGGGCTGCAGGAGGAGATCTAAACGTGGTGTGCCGAATGTCCAAATGTGGCCGAAGTTGAACTGACGCACTGCAATATCCTCGTGCCGGTGCCGGAATGACCTAAACCGACTGCGGATTCAATGGCCCCGTAGGGCCTGAATGGCCGAAGCCGACCCAAGGCCGTCATCAATCATCCATCTAACAACCGCGTTTCAGACGCCTCTGTGTGCATTTCTTGCCGGTCTCGATGGCGCTCAGTGTCATTGAGTCGGCGCAATCGATTCGATTAGCGAACGGTAACTCGCTGATTGGCGGTGAATCCTTAATGTGGCACGAATTATGCCCTTTCATTCGCAGGTGCCATAGCGTGGCCGCGGCAACGGGATCACAAAATGATCAAAGCGAAAGTACAGGCAGTCAGATACTGCCATAGACCGATGGGCGTATTGGAACGAATTGGATCGCTGTTTCTGCTGACTGTCATTTATCTACTAGTTGGATGTGTCACCCCCATCACACCGAAAATTTCAAGTTACGATTTTGTGGGCAATGCGGAGCCGAGTGTTCCCAATCTTATGCTGGTTAGACGAGTTGCCCCGAAAACTCAGACGAAAAGAACCACAATATATGGAGTTAAAAGAACCACGGAAGACGTAGGCGAGTCGCGTTTTGGAAATTACCATGAAGATGCAAACCCTGAATGCGTAATTACCGGAATCGTGGAAAGGATACCAAGGGCGCAAATCGTGCCCACTGCGCGCTTCTGGGACGAGGTCGCTACGCCCTTAGATAAAGTCGAGCTTTCTAGGCTCTTCGAATCCCCCATGCTAGAACCTTTGCATGAATGGAACGTCGATGTATTGGTGTTGTCACATAATATGGCATTTGACCTAGAATCGTTTTTCTTGGAAATGATCGCCGGTGGTATTTATACGGACCGAAGTGAAGAAACCTCTTCGGCAATTGTCATCAACTTCCGCACAAGTCGCCTACTCGAAAGCGTTAGCGTATCAGGGGCGACACAAACGATGGCGGCACATACGTTGCTATTTGTGCCGGCCTATAACAAAGAATTTCCCGCGTTCGATGTATGCGGCGTTGTAGCAGAACGCGCTGCTGACGCGATCACATCGAAGATCAATTCTAGCGCGCCGACAATCCTTGTGTTAGTGACTGCGAGTGATCCTCATTCAGCGACACAGGCGGTTGCGGCGGCTTCGAGAGACTTGGCGGAAGGCGGGGATATAGAGGCATCAAAGGTACTCTTAAAACTCACTGGCGAGACGACTGAGGGCCTTATCGAACTGGCTGAAAGCGGTGACTTGGCCGCCGCGACATTGCTTGCGACGTACAAAAAGGACTTCGGGCCTCTCAGATCGTCGGTCGAAAGTGGCAACTCTGAAGGCGCAGGTTTCTTTGCGGATGAGTTCGATGATTACTCTTACTTAGAGAATCTGGATGACCGGGAAAATGCGATTGCGGCGTATATGCTTTACAAGCGACACAAGCATTTGTCACGAGACGAAAAAGTAACAACTGAATACTGGAGATTGCTGTGTAATGCTGCTAATTGGGGGTACATGAAGGCACAGACAGAAATTGGTGTATGGCACCAACAGAACACCTGGTTCCACTTAGATCAACAGTCTCGCGACGAACTGGAAGAAATCGGAGTACGACCAGACAATCAGATTGCGTACATGTGGTTTGCTGTAGCCGAAGCCAGGGGCGCTACCGCCGCGCAGCTTCCAAATCCGGGCTGGCGTGCTTCGGTTCTGACTGCGGATGAGCGTGCACAAGCCGAACAAATGGCCCGCGATTGGAAACCGGGAGATTGCCCAAGTAAGGAGCATCGGTTTGGGCAGGCCGAGGAGACCTGAACNNAAGGTGGTCGCTTTCGGACCGACGCGTTGCAATATCCTTACCGGCTGAATCTAATGAGCAGAACCAACCCGGGCCGACAAACGACTTGTCTCGGCGAAGGGTCGTTCCGATCTAAGTGCTCGCCCGCCCGCCCCACGGCAGTGTCGCTGTTGTCTGCAGAATAGGCATGCTCACGTCGTTTTTCTTCGCCGCCGCGATGCACAGATCCACGTCTTTCTTTGCGAGCGGCTCGAGGTGCGGCCAGAGAGAGGCGAGAACATCCCAATTCTCGACCACCCAGCTCGTACCCGTGGATTGTCGTAACACATCCATCAGCTGCTCGAGATTCATTCCGTAGGAATCCGCCATCGACCGGGCTTCTTCCAGCAGCCGGAAATGAGTGACGACAAGTGCCTGGTTCGCCAGCTTGGCAACTTGACCCATGCCAATTCCGCCACAATGATGAACGGAGCCCATGGTTGCGAGGACCGGCTGGCACCGGTCGACAGTTTCCTTTTCGCCACCACAGATGAGCGCGAGTCGACCTTGTTCTGCGCGTCCCCGTCCGCCGCTTACTGGGCAGTCGAGCACAGAGATGCCAAGCTTCGAAACCTCTGCGGCCAGCGCTTGGCAATACTGCGGCGAAACAGTACTCATGACGATGACGACGGAGCCGGAGCGCAAGCCCTTTAGAGCTCCATGATCGCCTCTCAACACCGTGTCTGTCTGCGTTTCGTCAACCACCATCGTGATGAGAATGTCTGAATGCTGGCCGACCGCTCTAGGGTCTTCCATTTCCTTCAGTCCACGCGCCTTGAGGGCATCAATTGCCCTGCGTCGCCGATGCGCGCAGCTCGCCACCGGGTATGCCCCTGCAAGGATGCGGGTCGCCATGGGTTCTCCAATGTCGCCCAGCCCTATGAAACCGACTCGATCCGTCATTGCACGTCCCTGGCAAATAGCACCGGCAACATCTTACCTCGATGGGAACGATTTCCATCGTCCGCCTCGCGGCAGATCCGGCCAACGGAGCGGCTCCCCGTAATCCCTGCTACGTGAAGTTGGGGTGGTCGAACGGCGGCGTTTTCCTGCAACGGCTCGTGGCCGAAGTCGGCCTACCGCAGTGCAGCATCACGAAACAGTAAAGCGAACGACCGGTTGAAACCGTGACCCGGACTGGAGCTTGGTTGAGGCACTCCGAAATATCAGTTGCGTGGGCGATCAGACTGGAGTCCAATCTCATACGCAAGCCGAGCCGAGTGGCCTATGGCACGATGCTGCGTCTTACCGAACCATGGAGATCGAGTTTCCATGGGCGTCACAGCGATATCGCGCATACGTGCGGGTAGCGGTCAAGGGGAGGTGCAAAAATGGCCAGGGGCATGGCAATGAGAACGATCTCTGTGCACTGGATGTTTCTGGCATTGGCCATCGTGCTCGTACCGCTTGGTGTGACGCCCGCCGCGGAGCGACAGTTGAAAATCGCCATGGTTCAATGGACCGGCGACACCAGGGCGTGTATAGGATTCAGAGACGGCTTGAAAGAATTGGGATACGCGGTCGAGTACACCATGCTCAATGCTGAGCAGGACAGGACAAAACTCGGACACATACTCCGGGGCACACTGCAACCAAGGCTAAAAGAGTTTGCCTATGTCTACACCTACGGGACAACGGTCACAAAAGCGACAAAACGAATTCTTAAAAATCAGGCTCCGCAGATTTTTGCGATCGTGCTTGATCCGATCGGTGCCGGAATCGTTCCGAGGTTAGAATCCTCGGGTGCAAATATCAGTGGCGCAACTAACGGAGTATCGCTTGCATCGCAACTTGATACGGCCCTCAAACTCGGAAAGTTCAAAACCCTCGGCTTTCTTTTCAATTCCCGCGAGAAAAATTCCCTTCTCATCAGGGAGCAACTTCGAGATCTCGCCGCCAGCAGGCATATTGAGATCATTGATCTGCGCTCCCCTCCCGCCATGGACAGCTTGAGAGAAAATCTGCGGAAATTGAAGGACAAGTCCATAGTTGTCGATGCTGTTTATATTCCGTCGGATAGCTTCATGCGCACGAATTCAGAGCTGATCGGTTCCGAACTGAGAGCTGCAAAGGTAAGAAGCTTCGGTGCGACCAAGGAGTACGTCGATGGGGGTGTTCTCCTGGGGCTTGTTCCTGATTACTACAAGCTTGGCAAAGCTGCCGCGGGAATTGTCGACAGACATCAAAAAGGCGAAAAGCTACAGAACGTACCCGTCGCTACCGACGAGGAGCCGACACTCCTTATCAACAGTACTACGGCCCGATTACTGAACGTGACGGTACCCGAAGAACTGTTCACCAGGGCGACATTCGTAGAATAATCACCAAACCCGTCACATCTATCATATGTTCCACTTCGCGGATATTTGTGACGTGGCTATCTGTGATAGCCCTCAGTAGTCCCGGCCCTCGCTCGGGCAGTCATCGAATCCGCGGAATTGAGCTGATTTTTTGGCGTGCGCGTCACTGAAGGACCGTCGTTAGCCGATTTCGGACCATCGCAATGCAACATTGCCGTGTGGCGTCATTAGGCCCTGCTGAACGAACGGATCCGACCCATTGCAGCCGGCCGCTGTGGGCGCTTGGCCGGGGCGAGAACCCGTAAAGCTGCTGTCGATAGCAGGATTTAGAGCGTCTCTGGGTTGCCATGGGCCGACACGGCGCTCTCGACCCGTGCACGCCGGCTGTGGTGTACTTCTCGTATCGTGGTGGCGGCCTGGCTTGGGCGAAGGTTCCACTGTCGGGGCTGTCGAACTTTCGAGGTCGAGTTGTCGCGGGCTGGTCCGTCAGCCCGAGACGACCGAGGAGAGGCATGTCACACGAGCTGCGGTTCCAGGTCGAGATCCTGCCCGACCTCGAATGGCCGGCGTTGCTGGAGCGCTTCCAGCACGTCGAGGCGCTGGGTTTCGACCTCGCGGGCACCGGGGACCAGTTCGTCGACTCGATGAACCCGTCGAGGCCCTGGTTCGACCTGTGGGCGCTGCTCGCCGGGGTGGCGCAGGCGACGCATCGCATCCGGATTGCGCCTTGCGTGGCGCAGATTCCGATGCGCGACCCGGCCACTTTCGCCCGTCAGGTCCTGACCGTCGACCACA
>JABAHO010004242.1_pt1 | contig 35016 bp, 36 predicted proteins | sample 7062071 | NCBI WGS metagenome assembly JABAHO01 (sample SAMN14534356, study PRJNA622989) | marine sediment metagenome | biome: marine biome [ENVO:00000428]; feature: marine pelagic biome [ENVO:01000023]; material: deep marine sediment [ENVO:00002113] | place: India: Gulf of Kutch | collected...
ATACGTTACAAACGGCGTGTACACCTCGAGTATTTTTGACACGCAAAACGATGCGCCTTCCTACAACAGGATGAACTGGGGGGCTGTGACCCCGACCAACTCATCGGTCAGGCTCAAGGTTCGCTCGGCTGCGGATGCCGGCATGACCAATGCAACCAGCTGGGCCTCCCTAAGCGCCATGTCAAGCGGCGGATCCATCAACCCCGGCTCCGGCCGTTACATTCAGTTCCAGGCAGAACTCAACCCCGCTCCCGGCCTGGCGAATACGCCCCTGCTGCGGGATGTCACCATTGACTGGCCGGGAAATGAGCAGTTCGTTGAAATTGGCGGCACGTTCTCCAAGGGACCGGACTTCGGGATCCTGGAGCTGACGGTTAATGGCCAGGATATTAAGAAGGGCCTCGAAATTGATCTTGAGATTTTTGATTTTGTCAGGGCACACGGCGCGCAACAGCGCATCACGTCCCGCCTTGTGGCGGAAGTGTTTCCCAGGAATACAGGAAAATAAAAAGGAAGAAATCCACTACATCCCCGACGAGGCTTTTAGAGCCACGGTAGCGGGACAAAGGAGGTAAACACGATGAAAACAGACAAATCATCCAAGCGCGGGGCGGCACTGCTGATTGTACTCGGCATTATTGTTGCCCTGTCGGCCCTGCTGGCCACGGTGGTCAAGGGCGGCCTGCAGCAGGCATACATGACAACCATGCTGGCGGATAAAATCCGTGCCCAGCTGATTGCCGAAGCAGGGGCTCACGAGGCCTACACGGTCCTGAAGACCAACTGGGCGGCCAGGCTCTCGGACGCGGAATTTCCCCTGACCAATTACGGCAACGGCACCTACGACGTCACCGTGGTCCCGACAAACACCATGGCATCCATTCGCAGCAGGGGCAAATACGGCCGCGCTTCGGAGCTCGCGATTCTCGACGTGATTCACCTGGGCTCCACGACGCCGGGTAATCCCACGGTCAACTGGTCGTCGGTTTCGAATTACACGGTGGTTGCCGGAGGCCAGATCGTCTGGACCGGTGCCAGCGTATTCAATGGCAACGGGCTGCTGCACTCCAACGACAAATTCACCCGCACCGGCAACGGCTTTGTCGAGGGGGATATCACCTCGTCGGTCTGGTTTNNGGCAATGCGGGCGGCGTAACCGGCGATGTTACCGCACCTCGCCTGTCCGGCAACCTGTCGAATGTTATCGGAACCGATACCGAAGACAGCGTTCCGTTTGTTCAAATTCCGATCATCGACCTCACCCCCTACTACCTTGAGGCGTTGGCCAACGGGGAAGTGTACAACGGAGACCTGACTCTTAGTGCCGGGGAAGATCCCGTTGGCGGAATTCTCTGGGTGAACGGCAACCTGACCCTCGCCGGCAACGCCGACTACGAGGGCAGCTTTATTGCCACGGGTGATTTACGCATCAACGGAAACGGATCTCTGACGGCGGTTGATGGATACCCGGTATTGATCAGCCGGGACGGAGACATTTCGTTTGCCGGCGAAAAAGAGGTTACCGGCCTGATTTACGCGCAGACAGGCGATTACACGCAAACCGGCGGAAACATTCTAAACGGCCAGATCGTCGTGATGGGTGATGTCAACAAGGCCGGCAACTCCATGATTGCCAACTACGTGAATTCACCGCCGGCGAACCCCGAAAACGATGATGATACCGAGAATATACTGGGCCTGAATGCCTGGCAGCGGTAACCCGTCCTTCAACAGACCTGTGATCTCAAAACGCATCCGCTGCCTGCAGCGGATGCGTTATTTTTTCTGCAGGAATTCAGCCGCTAACCGCCAGCAGCCAGCACAGGAATGCGGCTGCGAGCAGGCTGCACAACCCAAAGAGAATCCATGTTCTGCGCGTCATGGACCTGCGAACGTGATCCACCTGGTGCGTAGGCGTGGATTCCCGGTATCGGCTTTGCTCTATCGCCTCTTCCAGAAGCGTTTTTTCGTATTTTTTCATACGGTCATGCCCACCCTTCAACCGGCACAAACCTGCGCACGGAAAGCCTGTCAGGAGTCGCCGTCTAACCGCGCAACCAGGCGCGCTGAAAGATCGGGATGGGTTTCGGCAAAATACTTGCGCGCATAAACGGAAGAACCGGCCTCCAGCGCCATTAACCCTTTTAACAGGGCCGCACCGGGACCGCGATCTGCACGCAGGCGCAGCAGCTTTTCTTCATAGGCCAGTTCGTCAAGCGTCAGCATGCTTACGGGCGGTTTCACCCCTGCCGCCTGGCCGCCGGCCGTTACCCGCACCGCACGATCCCCCACCCCGACGATATCGACCCTCCTGACCTCTCCGGAGGCAAGGCGCACATCGACGGTATGCCCGAGTTGCTCAGAAAAAGAATCCAGGATCTGCCGGTTCAGGGACAACCCCTCGGAAAGGACCTTCTGAATCTGCTCCAGCTTGCGCAAATCGCCTCCCGGCGTCATCTGCTTCATGGGCCCTGAGCATGCCTGCATTGCCTTGTCTGTCCTGCGGTTGACAAGGTGGTCTGAAATTTCATCAAGGATTGAGTCGTAATCGGCGGCCATCGCGGGGACGGCCGGTTCAGGAGCGTCCACAGGCGCTGCAGGGATCTGCTGCCGTATCTCTGTTGCCCTTGCCAGCCGGTCAGGACGGGTTGCAGCGGCAAGGTTGCCGTCATAGTTCTCATAAACGGAGGCCGCGCGTTCAAACTCTCCCGCCTCGACCCGTTTACTCGCGCGCGTCTCCAGGCTACTCATGACACTCTGCATCGCCTGCGTCCGGGCCTGTCTGAGCTCAGCAATTTCCGCTTTCACCCGTTGCGACAACGGGGAGTCGCCCGCCACCTTCAAAATGGATTCAAAACGGTCAATGGAGGCATCGAACTGGCCGGGGTGTGCCGCGGACCAGGCCATCGCATCGTCGAACTGCTGCTGAAGCACGTCCGGTTGCCCGGACTCCGCCTCCGCCGGCGGGGTACCGGCAACAGACGATTCCTCGACGGGATCGGGCACCGGCGTATTTGCCTGTTCGTTATCCCGGGTACCGGGCCGGGTGAATATCACCACCAAAAACAATCCGACCACCACCCCGGCCGCCTTCAGCGGACGGTCTCTCAGGTAGGCAGGCAGGCGGGATGTATCTACGGGCGCGTCATCGGCCTCGTCGTAATCAATATGCCGAACCGTACTGGACGCCTCCGCCAGGGCCGCGCCCCCCGGTTTACGCCCTTCCTTGACGTTCGCGATGTCATCCAGGACCTGGCCCCAGCTGGACTGCCGCAGGTCGGGATCTTTAGCCATCATACGCTCTACCAGCATGCCGGCCGGCCGGGATACGTCGGGGTTTACTTCCGTCACGGGTTCGAGGGTACCCGTGACCTGCAGTTCCATGATTCGCTCCGAGGTTTCTCCCTCGAAAGGAATTTTCCCGGTCAGCAGGTGGTACAGGGTGGCCCCGAGCGAATAGATGTCCGATCGGAAATCCAGGTCCGGAAGGCCCTGCGCCTGCTCGGGCGAAATATAGCACGGGGTGCCCATGATTTCGTCACTGTCTTCCTCCGTGCGGGTCATGCCGCTGATGGTTCTCGCCAACCCGAGGTCTGAAATTTTTACGGTACCGTCTGCGTCGATAAGAATGTTATCGGGCTTGATGTCGCAGTGGATAATGCCCTGGTTATCCCAGGCATATTGCAGGGCCTCTGCAATGCACTCGACCACCACCATCGCATCTTTTTCGTCGAGACAGCCCTTGCGCTTCGCCCAGCTTCCCACGGTGTAGCCCGAAATGTACTCCATAACGAAGAAGTACAGACCTTCAACCGCATTGGCATCATATACCTGCACAATACCCGGATGCTTGAGTTTTGCAGCGGACTGGGCCTCTCCCTGGAAACGCTGCACATCCTCATCATGAATGGCAAAACTGGGGTGAAGAATCTTGATCGCCACAACGCGATCAAGCGAGATCTGCCTCGCCTTCCAGACCGTGGCCATACCCCCGGCACCGATTTTTTCAATAATCTCAAAGCCGGGTATTGTGATCATCTCTGACATAACGGGTTTCCTTATCGCGGGTCGGTGATAGTGATACCACTGATGCACCGCGTTTCGCAAGCAGCGCCGCTCCGGTTTTCAGCTTTACGCCCATGGCCAAACATTCTACCGTCTTTCAGCGAAAGCAGCATACCATGCCAGAGAATGCCTACCTACTTGTTGAGTCCGGCAGCGACAAAGGTCGCAGTATCGCCGTTCCTCCCGACGGTGCCCGCTTCGGCCGCTCCTCCCACAACGACGAAATTATCAACGACCCCAAAATTTCCCGTCACCACTGCTTTCTCTACCACAAACCGGGCGTGGGGCTGTATGTCATCGACCTCGGCAGCGCCAACCAGACCCTCGTAAACGACAGACCTATCCAGGAGCATCACCTGCAGGTGAATGACGTCCTGCAGCTTGGGGATTCCCGGATTCGCGTCACCTATGCCCCCGGCGGCCCGCCCCCGCCTCCTTCCGTTGCTGCAGCCCCGCCCCGCACGCATTCCGCCCGGTCTGCCCGCAAACGAAAGCGCTCGCTGGGCTGGCTGCTGGCCCTGGGCATTCTCGGCATACCGCTGGCCGCACTGGGAATCTGGATCCTGGTATCACTGCCCGGTTTGCCGCCCGCACTCAGCTGGCTTGTGCGTGACAAGACCCCGGCGTTCGGACAGCTCGATATTGCGTACGAAAAAGTTGTAGCCAATGCAGACCGGATTTTCCGCTATTCCCTCAGGGTTACCCCCGACAGGCAGATCGAAATCCATGCCGACGATACCGGCAACGTACATGTTTCGGAAAGCACGACCCTGAGCAACTCCGATTTCGAAAGCCTGGCGATTGCCCTGCTTCGATCCGGGTTTCTCAACCTCGATGAGACCTATACCGCCCCTGCAAAACCGAATACCCTCGAACAATACGCTATCGACCTCACCATCAACCGCCTCAAGCACCGGGTTGTCATACGCAACCGCACGCAACCCTCCGAATTTTCAACCCTGCGCGAGACGCTTGAAACCATAGGGCGCATCGAGCTGGGTCTCTCCGCGAACCGGGCGGATTACACGAGCAGCCCTGCAGCCGATCCGCCGCCGCAGGACGGGGATGCAGAACCCGTCATGACGGATATGGCCATGGAACCGGAAATGTAGCCCGCAATGATACCCGCACGCACAGCACAATTCCATTGCACCCGGATTTCGATATCGGCCGGCATGTTGCTTGCCATGTGCCTGCTGGTTCTGCCTCCCGGCACCGGGCATGCACAGGAAACCCGCCTGCGCATTGAGTCGACCCCTCCCGGTGCCCGGGCGGTTCTGGACGGCGTGGTTTTGAAGGGTCTCACGCCCCTGACCACGGCTGTGACCGCTCCCGGGAAACACATTATTCACCTGGAAAAGGAAAACCATGAAACCGTGAAGGAGGTATTCAGCCTGTCGCCCGGAGAGCGAAAACTGGTGGAGCTGTCATTGCCGCCGGTACGCGGCCTGGTCCTGCTGCATTCCGTCCCTCCCGGGGCCTCTGCGGTCATCAACGGTAAGGAACGCGGCGAAACGCCGCTCCTGCTTACCGACCTGCCGGTAGGCGACCATGCGCTCAGGCTGGAGAGCCCGGGCCACCCCGTGCGCGATTATACCCTCTCCGTGCGAAGCCGCATCCCTGCAAAAATCGTGTATAGACTTGCCGAGGAACCCGCGGCTGCCCCTGCCCCCGGAATGGATGCTCCGCAGCCCGTGCCGCCGACCGCATTGCCCCGGGAACCATCCGGCGCAGAGCCTGTAAACGCGCCCGCAGCAGGTTCTCCGGCAGGGACCGGCAGTACCGGCCCGTCTTCCGGAATTGCCGATCCTGACTTCAAGCCGAATTACGAGATCATCACCCGCTCCGACCGCCGGATCCGCGGAAAATTCCAGGATATAGACGCGGACGGAAACATTCGGATAGAAATCAGCCCGGGAACGGTTCGTGAGATTCCGGCCGGGACCATACGCCTGCGNNCATACGCCTGCGTCGTCACCTGCACGGCTCCGGCGGCTGAGAATACGGAGCTAAACGGCTCCTGGTTCGGGACCTGACGCCAGCAGGGCTTTGACCGCATCCAGGATGACCTGCGGTTGCGCCATGCGGCCGGCGCCGGTGTATCCGCAGGCGAGGTCGCCCTCTTCAACGTCCACCATCTGCACACCTCGGCCGAGAAGGATTTCGAGATTAGTGCGGGTGGCCGGGTGGTTCCACATGTGCACGTTCATCGCCGGGGCAATCATCAGCGGAGCAGGACAGGCCAGGGCCGTCGAGGTCAGCAGGTCATCCGCCAGGCCATGCGCAAGCTTGGCCATGACATTGGCCGTGCAGGGCGCAATCAGCATCACATCCGCTTTCTCCGCTGCTTCGATATGCTCAGGACGCCAGCTCTCTTCGTCAAAAAGGTCGGTGAGCACGGTATTGCGTGACAGGGTTTGAAACGTGAGCGGCCCCACGAAGCGCGTGGCTCCGGCGGTCATGACAACATGCACGGCCCAGCCCTCCGCCGTGAGCAATCGCACAAGCTCCGCGGACCGGTAGGCGGCTATAGATCCGGTTACCCCGAGCAGGATGCGAGCAGAAGCAGATGGATGGTCATTCATGGTGCTGGAATTCGGGAAGGCTTATCGCCCGGGTCGAACGTTATTGATGGAAGCGGCGTCGGGGCAGAAGGCACATTGCATATCGGACCGCGACAGGTAAGCTGCCAAAAGTCAGTTGCAAAAAGTCAATTGATCGTCTCGCGGGATATCTCTTTAAATTCCTGTCCTTCCGTACGGAAATGGATCATCTCTTTCCGGCTGTCACTGTGATACACCTGGATAACAATCAGGTCGGCATAGGTTCCGCCCCCGGCGCTCAGGAGGGCCGTAATGTCAAATTCGCCGAGCATTCGAACCCCGCCGGACTGGTAATACATGGTTTTCATCTCGTTTTGCCGCTCAGTGCGCAGATAAATCGACAGGGTGTTTTCCCCGTCTTCCTTCTCTTCCACGACGGCAACATCAAGACGGTTATCCTGGTTAAAATCAGCTTCAACCCGTTTCTGCTCAGCAACCTTCGGGATTTCCTCCTCGGTGACCACCACGTTGGTGGCGGCAATGGAAAAGGTGATTTTCGGCGGCGGCGGGGGAGGAGTTTCCTCGGGCGGCGGTTCTGGTTTCGAGCAGGATACCACGAATACCGCCAGGATTACGGGGACTATCAGTGCTATGAATGCGTTATCTTTCATGATCGTCCTTTCCAAGCTCCAGACTACGCTTCAGCCCTACGAAGTCAACACTCAAATGGTCCCGTACGCAGCAGCGTGACCGCTTCCAGGTTTCCCCTTGATCGCAGGCACGGGACAGGCCTATAGTCAGCCCGTTCAAGGGTTCACAACGTGGATGGTCTTCAGGAGGTACAGCGTCATGCAGAAGAAATACGGGCTCATTGTTTTCACGGTTTTGCTTTCAGTTTCTCTCTGCCGGCAGGCGCATGCTTTCGGGCATAATAAACCCGGCAGCAGCTCTCCGTCCCGATCGGGCGGATCCAGCTCCGTTACGCTGCCCCCTTCCGAGCTAGCCCCCGCCCCGGTGTTCTGGGCCCTGATTCCCCCCGGTTCCGGGGCACGCGCCCTGGGCTTTGCGGGCACCTTCACCGCCATAGCCGACGATGCCACGGCGGCCTCCTGGAACCCCGCCGGCCTGATTCAACTCGAAAAACCGGAGGTGTCAGCCGTTTACCGCTTCACTCATGTCACTCTCGATAACAAATCCAGCTCGGATGCCTTCAAGGTTGAGGAGAACCCCTACCAGAGCCAGGGCCTGAACTACGCCAGCGGCGTGATGCCCTTCTACATGAAGGCCGTCAAAAAAAATGCCGTGTTCTCGGTGAACTACCAGGAGGTTTACGATTTCGACCAGCTCTTCACCATTGAGTATGCCCCCCGTGACCTGAGCGGCGGGACGCTTGAACGCAGGCAGCGCTTCACCCAGGAAGGCTTCATCGAGGCTTTTACGCCGGCCCTCGCCGTGGAAATTACCCCGCGTGTTGCCGTGGGAGCGGCCCTCAACCTTTACATGGACAGCATTTTCCCGGACCGGGAGATCCTGAATAAAAACAGGTCCATCTTCACCTTCACCCGGGGCGGAGAAACCGTGACCGGTGTCTCGGAAGAGAGCGCAGAAATCAGCGATGTGGAGGGTGTCAATGTCACGTTGGGCGCCCTGGCGCATCTGAACCAGAAAGTCACGGTCGGCCTCGCCCTGGACTTTCCCTGGACGGCCGATTCCACCGAAACCGAGGTGACGCGGCTGGACACGGTGTCCTCCAGCGGAAAAACCGAGTCTACATCGACGGCCAAGCGGAGCGCTTTTGAAATCGATTTCCCCATGTACACCAGTCTCGGGCTGGTTCTGCATCACACACCGAACTGGTACACCGGTTTTGATGTCAGCTATGTCACCTGGTCGGATTTCGCATTCATTACCGGCGGGCAGAAATTCAACCCCCTCGACGGAACGCCCTTTGGCGTCAACGACATTGACGACACCTGGTCCGTCAAGGCCGGCACGGAATACCTGTACATGTACAAGGACAAGGAGATCCCGCTGCGCGGCGGCATCATGTGGGAACAGCGGCCGTCGCTGGGCAGCCCGAATGAATACCTGGGCTTCAGCCTGGGCAGCGGCATCGGTGTTGAAATGCAGGACCGAACCGTCATTTTCGACGCGGCATACAGCTTCCGCTACGCAGAGGATACCCGCTCGCCGCTGGCATCGGAGTCAGACCTTTCCGCCGATGCGATTGAGCACCAGTTCTACCTGTCGGCAATTATGCACTTTTAGGCTAAGTCTTTCGCGGTGCTTCACCGCCGGAAGGCAGGCGGTGGAGGCAACCGGCGATTTGACTGCACAGTCATTTCGGGCTATATTCTTCCGTTTAGGAAGAAAGGACCGATATGGTGCAACCCGTCAATACCTATAAAGCGCGTTCTGCGCGCCGATCCGGCTTTACACTTGTTGAACTTTTGGCCGTTGTAGGCATCGTGGCCCTCCTGCTCGCGCTGGTTGTGCGTCTCACGAGCTACGCTAAAACCCGCGGAAAAGTCGCGAATACCCGGGCAAAAATCCAGCAGATCCAGAATGCCCTCGAGGATTACAAACTCAAAAAGGGCATTTATCCCGCGAATCTGATCAGGCTGCGAAGCGACCTCCCGGAAAATTTTCAGTATAACCAGGCTAACACCGAAATTCTCGACCCCTGGGAGCAGGCCTTCCGGTATGATCCGGCGGGCGAATCCTACGAGTTGTACTCACTGGGGCCGCGCCCCGACATAGACACCGACGACATTTACCCGGGGCAATAACATCATGAAACCATCCAGGCACATCGAAACAAATACTCAGCGCTCAGGCGGGTTCACGCTGGTTGAGCTGCTGGTTACCGTGGGCGCCATCATCCTGCTGGTGGGCGTCATGGTGACCGGCATCAACACAGCCCGCAAAAACACCAAGAAAAAAATCGTTCAGGCCGAAGTCAGGGCCATCGAAATGGCCATCCGTGAATACCTGACGGTTTATCGCCAGCCGCCGCCCAACTCGTCAGAAACCACGAGCATGCGCATCGACAGGGCCTTTGCGGAGATCCTGGAGGGCGCCAACCCGAAGCACCAGGTTTTCATGCAGTTCAAACGCAAAAACGATAACGGGGATCCCATCAGCCCCTGGGGCCTCGACGCCCTTGATTCCTACCAGGATTATTACTACGCAAAATTTGACATGAATTTCGACAAGCGCGTCGACAACAGCCTTCCCGCATGGGACCCCCGAAACCCGCCTTATACCAGACCTGTAGAACGGGATTTCATATGCTGGGGCTATGACCAGTCCACAAAACCGGCGGACTTCACCCCCAGGCCCGGCTCGCCGAGGTGGCAGCAATACAGAAACAGCCAGGTCATTGGCAGCTGGAAAGGAAACTGAATCCCATGAGCAGGTTAGTGAATGGTTTTGCAGATTACCGGCAGCAACACACCTGCAGGCGTTCGGGTTTTACCATGATCGAACTGCTCGTGGTGGTGGCCATTATCCTCATCATCGCCGGCCTGGTCTCCCCTGCGGTCTACAAAATGACCCGGGACTCCAATGCACGCCAGGCCAGCGCCCAGGTGCGCAGCATCGATGCCGCGATCAAGAACTTCAAGGCCGAGTACGGACGCTGGCCGGGGCAGGTCAGCTTCAACAACGACCGCAACCGGGACGGCATCATTCGTCAGCATGTCCTGATACAGGACCTGACCTCCGAGACAACCCGCAACCCGCGTAACCTGCGCTTCCTGGACGTCGACGAGAGCTGGATCGGCGGGCCGAACACGAACCGGTATTTTATTGATCCCTGGCTGAACATGATGGTCGTGGTGATGGACGATAACGACAGCGGGAAACTTGAAATCAATACCAATATAACCGTCTACATCCCCAACCGGCGCCTGTTGAACTACCGCACCAATGTTCTGAACACAACGGTCGGCGTGGTGTCCACCGGCAAAAATGCGAACGAACGAGCTAAATACATTCTCTCCTGGGAACAATGAATGCAGGCAACTCCAATCGGCATACCGGTTTTGCCCGGCAAATCAGGCAGATCGCCCTTCGCGGGTTTACCCTGATTGAATTGATGGCCGTCATGGCCATCATGGCCATTCTGCTCAGCATCTCGCTGGCGGCTTTTCGCAGCATGGGGTCCGGCTCTGGCATCCGCGCATCCGGCATAAACTTCAAGGGGGCTGTATCACAGGCGCGCCAGTATGCCATTACCAAGCGCAAGCGCACCACCCTGCACTATGACAATTTCCAGGGCCTTACCCCCAGGGGCTACTACGTCATCAGCAATACGGTGGACGGCATCATGGGCACCACGAACTGGCTCTCGGAGGGGATTGTGTTTGTCGATGACGGCGACACCATCCCGGATGCAGATGACCAGGACCGGTATGCGCATATCGGCCCGCTGGAATTTAACTATGACGGGTCGGCCAATATTTCCGGCGCGGGTAACATGACGCCGGTCTGGATCGGCATTCGGGAGTCGACTCCGGGTTCGCTCACGAACGTACAGCATGTTGTCATGCGCTTTGCGCCGCTCACCGGGCGGCTCATCTTCGAACGCAGGTAAAACGCACCATGACGCAGCAGGTAACCTATTCGCATAAAGCCCGAAAGCGCCGCGGGCAGGACGGATTCACCCTGATGGAGGTGGCCCTGGCCGTAGCTGTGATTGCCGTCGGCATCATGGCCCTGTTTGCCCTGATGAGCAGCGGCCTCGAATTCAGTTCCGAAGCCGTGAATGACACCATGGCGGCCAACTTCGCGGACAACACCTTCAACACCCTGCGTAGCCGCTCCGCGGAAGCGGGGCTCAACGGGACGTGGGATCTTTTCTGGTGGCGTTTCACCAGCCCGCTGGCAGCTTTCAATGCCATTGAAGTGGCCGCCACCTCCACCTGGCGATCCAACCTGCGGGTGCGCGGCAACGGGGGCATCTATACGAATGTATTTGTTACAAGCTCACTGCATGGCTCCACGCTCCAAATGGAGAACCACAGCCTTCGCTACCAGTGCCGGGTAAACTTCACGACGCCCAGGCCGGCCACTCCCCCTGCTTCACCCGATGTCAATAATGTCGCCCGCGTCACGCTGTATGTCTGGCCCGAACAGTTCGGGCGTAACGACCGGGATGACGCGCTCGTGTTTTATACGGAATTCAACAATCCCGGAGACCTCTGATGCCGCACGCACCGTCATCGGTATGCCGTCGTTCCGGGTTTACCCTCCTGGAACTGCTTTCAGCCATCACGGTGCTGACGGTCATCATCTGGATCCTGGCCGCCATTTTCCGCGAAAGCGACCGTGCCTGGAACATGGGCACCTCGCGGGTGGACCTGAATACGGAGGGGCGAGCGGCACTGACCGCCATCGCCAATGACCTGCGCTATGCCATCTGCGATGAAACCATGACGTTCGTCATTCAGCCCGAACGTAAGCCGGTAACCGATCCCAGCAGCGGACGGGTCATTTACGGCCGGGACAACCAGGAAATCTGCTTTGTTTCCCTGGCTGATGCCGGGGCACGCACCGACAGCCGTGCGGCACGGGAAATATTTTACTACCCCACCCTGACCTCCACCAACCGCGCCGGCAAGTACAGCATCATGCGCATCGAAAATGTCGCGACCAATTCCTACTTGAGCAGCACCTGGTTTGAAGGGGCTTCTCCGCAGAACCGGCCGAGGGGCTTCAGGGCCGTTGTGGCGGAAAACATTACGGCGCTCAACTTTTTTGTCCCCGACCCCCTGAACCCCAACGGCGCGGATATCAGTGTCTACGATTCCTCGAACAGCGCCATTGCCCAATCGTATCATCAACTGCCGCCGTATGTTGACGTGGTGGTTGAAGTCCTTTCCGACGAGGCCGCCGAGAAACTGAACATCATGAGCAGCGCCGGCAGCGTTACCCAGGCGGAACGCATGGACTTCCTTGAGCAGAATGCCCGCCGCTTTGTACGGCGCGTTTTCCTTCAAAACGGAGCCGGTTACCAACCGCGGGGAACCTATCCATGAAATCAGCTCACCACCAGAACAGAAGCCGAACGCGCAAAAGCCCGTGCGAAGCCGGCGGGAGCCCAGAAGCGCCTCCTGCCCCGAATTGCCGTTTATCGGATGCCCGCAGCGGGGTCGCCCTGATCATGGTACTGGGCCTCCTGGCCATTATGACCATTCTCTGCGTCGCATTTTCAATCTCCATGCGCGTCGAGCGGGTTGCCGCCCGCTATTATGCAGAGGATACCCGCACCCAGCACCTGATGGATGTGGCCATGGTGAGAGCGCTCCGCCGTGCCAACCAGATCATGGCGGGGGGCGCACAGGCTTACCCGGATTTCAGCAGCCAACCCAATTCCCGGCCCGACATTCTTGTATCCAATGCCTCCGCGGATCCTGCTCCCGACCTCCTCGTGGGCGAGGCGCTGGACTACATTCCCGATGCACTGCTGCCGGAGGCCCGCCAGGCTTCCCCGCAGTGGGACACGAACAGCATTCCCAATGGCCGGGTGGCCTGGTTCCTGATCAATGCCTCCGGGCTGCTTGATGCCAACATCGCCGATGAACCGGCCGTCCCCCGCCGGGCGGGGCTCAGCATCCGCGAGATCGACCTCGACGGCACGCCTGACATTGCAAACATTGCCCAATTCCAGGCCGATCGTGCACAGCATGTCCGCTATGAAACCGTGGCCGAGCTGCGCAATCAGAATTCGGGTATCAATACCCTCGAAAACCTTTTCACCTTTTCCTACGACCCCAATCCCGACGAATTCTTCACCGTCCTGCCTCCTCCGAATTTGGGGACCATCGCGGCCGCCGCCAACCTTCTGCCAAAATTCCGGGTAAACGACATTACCAATTACGCTGGATATACAGACCCCGCCCCAGAAGCATTCATCAATGACCCGGCTTTCATGAATACGTACTTCGAGCCGCTTGTGAACTTTCTGTCGAGTTATGCCGGTCTGCCCCAGACCCCCGGCGCGGAGCGAAAGCTGGCCTGGAACCTGGTGAATTACCTGGACGAGGACCGCGTACCGCAAAACGATTCCCCACAACCCTGGAAAAATGCATGGGGCGTTGAGAATACGCCCATGATCAACGAAATCGTGTTTGAAGAAGTCGCCAGCAGCAACTACCAGTTCGCCATCGAGCTCTGGTATCCCTTCAGTGGCTCCGACGTTGACCCAAATGACGGATTCCGGCTCGAAGTCAGCGTTTTTACCAACGCTGTGGCTACGGACCTGCAGGCACCGGCGGTATCCGAAATCAACGTCACCGGTCAGCAGCACACTGCGTGGAGCTGGGTGTATCCGATCACGAACATGACGTACGGCACCCCGACGGAATTTCTCGTGTCACGCGGACCGGTAATGGCACTCAATGCCGGAAGTGCGCTGGGTGATCCGAACAGTTCGATTCGCATGCTGGCCAGGGTCATTCAGAATGTCGGCGGCGCGGACTATATCGTGGACGAGTCCATGGGATATGAGAGCAACGGGAGTCAGTGGCTTCCCGGCGGAAACGCATTTACGGAAGGGTATTCCCTGGGTGCTCTCTTCAAATACACGGCACCGCAGGGGTTTTCTGTGAGGGACCCCCGCCAAAATTGCGTAATCAGGAACTGGATAAATTTCCCGGCCATAATCTACAAACTGGGAGGCCGTCACTACCCGGTACCCAACCATACGCTCGGTGCCATTAACACCGCCACGACCCCCTTTGATCCCGCCCTGCAGGGATTACCGATATACCACCGGAACGGGCCCATNNCCCGTACTACAGGGAATTCCCATATACCACCGGAACGGACCCATGCAGAACATCGGCGAACTGGGGCACCTGTACCGCAGCGACCTGACCGGAAACAACTCCCCCCCTGCCAACCAGGCCCTGTGGCGCAGCATTGACATCATGAAACGCGATGAAGGTGCGCGCCTGCTGGAGATCCTGACGGCGCGCACGAACTCCGTGGTGCACTCATACGGCCGCGTCAATATCAGCACCGCGCAGGACGGCGTGCTGCGGGCACTCTTCAACAACCTGCAGATCGGAGAACCGGACTGGACACCGATCGGGCCGATCACCCCTGATCCGACAGACATTGATGACCTGATTGATGCGCTCATCAACAATGGCCCCTACAGGGGGTTCAGGGACCTGTTCTCCAATCCGGCCATAGAAGCCGCATTTTCCGCCTGTGCACCCAACGGGGCCAACTCGAGCGACCTGTACCGGGAAGCCACCTTCCGCGCCATCTGCGAAATGCTGACATTCCGGCAGAACATCTTCCTCGTCATCGGGATTGCGCAGACGATTGCCTCGGACGGCAATACGGTTACGGTCATGGCGGAGAAACGGGCCGTGGCGACCATCTGCCGGGATGCCTACACCGGACGGCATTTCAAGCGGTCATTTAAATGGCTTGATGATTAGAACGGGCTGATACCGCGGGCCTGACGCCGCTCAGGGCTGGATGAAGATCTCTACACGATCGTTTTCCACATCATCCCGCTTCATCCCGTTCTTCGGCCGGGAGTTTCCGTGGCCGGTCACCTTGAGGCGCCTGGCTCGCCGTTCGTATTGCCCGGGACATGCGCCTCGATCCGGGCGCGGGCCCCGTCTTCCTGCTTCAGGGTCCGACCGACGATATCAAGTTCGGAAAGGTATTCCGCAGAAACTGCATCCCCGCCGTCGTCAAATACCAGCTTCAGGTCAAAGAAGCGAAGATCATCGTCTTTTTTGAGGGGGTCGGTCTTGTCGTTATAAACTTCATGGCCGTCGTAAACGCCGCCGCCGTCGGTATCACGCTCAAGCGGGTTGGTCCGCCATTCCATGACTTCATCGCCGTCGGAAAGCCCGTCAAAATCGGAGTCCCGGTTGTTCGGATCGGTTCCGTGCTCCTGGACTTCCTCCATATCGGAAAGGCCATCGCCATCCATGTCATCGCCGGCCGTGCGGAAAAGCCCCGGCGCCGGCGTCCATGTCACCCCGGCGGTCAGGATACCGTTAATTTCGCTGTCCTCGCCGGCCACGAGCACACGGCCGTCCGCACGCAACCCAAAGGCATCGTTGATGTGATAGGTCAGGCCGGCACCGGCCCGGAGCATCACTTCGGGCGAGGAATCAAACTCATCCGCATAATCCACCAACCCGACACCCAGGGCCAGGGACGGATCCAGCCGTTCACGGCTGCCAATATGAAAGAGGGTCTCGAGTGACAGGCCATAGGCCTCGGTGCCGGTCACCCCGGCAGACTGCTCCAACCGCGACACCCGCCTGCCGGATGCAACATCAAAGCGCGTATTGCCGTCGAGATCGGGTGCAAAAAAGGCACCTGCCTCCAGCGTAATCCGGTCGGACCATGCATAGCCGAGCAGCAGGCCGAGAAGCCAGGTATCGTCCACCGCTTCATCGCCCTCGTAGAGCAGTGCACCCCCGGTGGCGCTGAGGCTCCATGGAGAGGTCACCCCCGTCTCCTGGGCAATACCCGGGCACGGGAAAAGGATCCCCAAAGAAAGGCACGTACCGATTAGGGTCTGGCTGACGGTTTTCATAAGCTATGTCCTTGCTGTGATGCGTGTCCGGAAAGGACCGGGTGTAGGTCTCTGACTTGCCGCGAGCATAAGCAATACCGCGGCCTTTGCAAGTGCAGACTGGCCGCCGGTCAGCCCGACATCTTGGTGATGATGTCGATCAGCGGCACGAACATCGCGATCACGATCGTACCGACGATCAGCGCGAGCATTACGATCATGATCGGCTCAATCACGGAGGTCAGGCCCTCGACAGCCACGTCCACCTCGTCTTCGTAATTGTCGGCAATGCGCACCAGCATTTCCGGCAGGGCGCCGGTTTCTTCGCCAACGTCCACCATGCTGACGACCATTCCGGGAAATACGTTGGAGGCCTCCATCGGCATCGCCATGCTTTCGCCTTCCTTGACGCTGTCATGCACATTCTGGATCGCCCGGGCAACCACGGCATTGCCGGCGGTATCTCGCACGATATTCAATGCCTGCAGAACAGGCACACCTGAGCTCATCAGGGTACCGAGAGTTCGGGCAAACCGCGCAATGGCCGTCTTAACCACCAGGTCGCCAAACAGCGGCGCCTTGAGCTTTAACAGGTCGAGCACATACCTGCCCTTGTCGGTCTTATTAAGGATCTTGACCGTCACCACCAGTACCGCCACGCCTACCAGCACGAAAAACCAGTTGTAGCGCACGATATCGCTGATTCCGATTACGAACTGGGTCAGCGCGGGAAGCGGGGCGCCGCCCAGCAAATCGTCAAAGATTTGTGCAAACTGGGGAATAATTTTCGTCAGGAGGAAGACCAGGATTCCAACGGCTACCACGAGAACCACGATCGGGTATATCATGGCGCCCTTGATCTTACGGCGGATGCGCTCGGCCTTTTCCATGAACTCGGCAAGCCGGTTCAGGACCGTATCCAGCAGGCCGCCGGCTTCACCGGCCTTGACCATGTTGACAAAAAGGTCATCAAAACATTTTGGGAATTGCCCCAGCGCTTCGGAAAACGTGCTGCCGCTCTCGACGGCTTCACCCATTCCGTTCAGGGCCTTGCGGAGCTGGGGGCTTTTTTCCTGCTGCAGCAGAATACGCAGCCCGCGCAACAGGGGCAGGCCGGCCTCGATCAGGGTGGCCAGCTGGCGGGTAAAGACCATCAGGTCCTTGGCCTTGAGACGCCCGGCAAGGAACTCCGGCATCTTGAGCTCCATCTGCAGGGCACCCTTTTTCGCGCCGCCGGCCTGTGCCGGGGTGCCCCTCCGGGGGGCCTGCCGGGATTTACCGCCTCCCCCGCCGCCGAGCGCAGAAACCCGGGTGGGGAACATGCCCTTGGCCCGGATCATGGAAACAGCTTCGGTCTGGTTGGCGGCATCCAGAACACCTTCTGTCTCCGCCCCCTTGGAATCCATCGCTACAAATCGAAACCTTGGCAACCGACTTCTCCCGTAAAAATACCACCCGGTGCGGCCTTGCGACCTTCACCCCGGAAAAGGCAAAACTATGCACTCCGGACCGTTATGTTGACAAGGGCAAACGGCATCAGGGCTCTCCATGCACCATCGGTACAAACCGCACCGGGAGATCCTCGACACGCTGAACCTTTCCGCCCTTTTTGGTCAGAATAACCAGGCGCTGCACGCCCTCGCCCACGGGCACGATCATCCGCCCCCCCTCTTTAAGCTGTTCAANNAGGTCACGATCACGGCATCAAAGGGTGCATGCTCAGGCCAGCCCTTGTAACCGTCGCCGTCCAGCAAATGCACACCGGAATACCCCTCCGCACGCAGGGCCCGCGCGGCATGTGCGGCAAGCTCACTTACAATTTCAATGCTGTAGACATCAGCGCCAAGCTCGGCAAGGACCGCCGCCTGGTACCCGGAGCCGGTTCCGATTTCGAGCACTTTCTCACCGGCACGGATGCCGAGCTTCTCAGTCATGTAGGCCACGATGAAAGGCTGTGAAATCGTCTGCCCGTGGCCGATGGGACAGGGATGGTCCCCGTAGGGATCNNATTGCTTTAACTGGCTGATCATTGCCTGTCGCCCCGATTCGTAGGGATCTCCCTCTCCGGCACGAATCTCCCGCGGTTCATGCTTCGAGCAGGCTGCAGCCGCTATTAACGCCGCCCACAGTAACCGTGAGTGAAACATCCGCATAGGGCTCTCCTATCAACGCTCTCCTGTCAACGCTCTCGCGCCACCCCTCTCCTGCCGGGCCCGGTTCAGAGCTCCGTCAACATCCGCGCCGGCTCCTTAAGCCTGCCGTCCGCAAACTCCACCCCTTCGGACTTGAGCAGGGCAAGCTTGCGCCGAAGCGCTGCTCCGCCCCGTTCTCCGGTAAAGCCTCCGGGCGAGGTATCTGCGGCAATTACGCGATGGCACGGCACGCGGGGCGCAAAGGGGTTGCAGCGCAGGGCCTGCCCCACTGCACGCGGAGACCGGCAGCCCACCCCGGCCGCCAGCACGCCATACGAAACCACCCGTCCGGCAGGCACCCCGGAAAGGGCGTCGTAAACCTTCGTCTGAAAAGCGGTTACACGACTCACTTTTCGTTTCCTTCATCCAGGCGGTAGAAGCGCGTCGTCGGGTAGGCCAGGTCGATATCCGGGTGCTCTGCAAAACTATCGAGGATAGCCTCCCAGATCTCCTGCTCGGATCCGCGCTTTGTGCGGGGCTTGACGATATACCGGATTGTCAGCAGCACACCGCTGTCCCGAACAGAGGTGTAAACCGTGGGTGTCATTTTGGAAAAGAAGATCAGGTACCGCATGGCTGCGGTGCGTACCTGTGCCTCGGCATCTGCAGACAAATGCTCCACTTTCTCGTTTACAATGCCCAACAGCAGTTCCTTGGCCTTTTTCCAGTTACTTTCGAAGGTGATCAGAACCGGGATTTCATGCCAGATGTAGTCAAAACCCGTTGAGAAGTTTGCAAGGTTGTCGCGCATCACCTTTGCATTGGGAACATTGATAATGCGCCCGGTGCTCTGCTCGGCATCGATGCGCCCCCCGACTTCGATCACGCTGAACTGGAACGGACGAATATCAATCACGTCACCCGCGGTGCCCCCAATCTCGATCCGGTCGCCGAGCACGAAGGGTTTGCGAGTGACGATGAAAATCCAGCCGGCAAGGTTGGCGATCGTGTCATGCAGCGCGATGGCCAGGCCCGCGGAAAGCAACCCGAGGAAGGTGCCTAATTCCTTAATGCCGCGCAGCCAGATATGCCCCAGAATAATCAGGACGATGAATGCGTGCAGGTAATTGACCGATTTACGCCACTGGTGAAACCGAACCAGGTCCGTGACATGCTGCCGAAGCAGGCGCTGAATCATGCGCTTGATCAGCCAGAGCACGAATATCACCAGCAATGAAGCAAGAATACGCGTCTGCGCATCCTCGCTGCTTTGCGGAATCACTTGTAACCAGAAGTTTTCCACGGCTCGTTTGATGATATCAGGCCGGCCGAAGAACGCATCATTTTTCTTTTCATATACCGTACCCGCGCACAAGATGGGCAGCCATGGATGAAACACTGTTAGAAGCAGCCCATGATGCCTTTTCCGGGCACCTGGGCAGCCCCGGAGCCGCCTGGGCGATGGTGCTGGGCTCCGGATGGAGCCGTGCGGTCGAGGCAATTGATCCGGTCGCCCGGCTTTCCTATGCCGAGATACCCGGTCTGGGCAGCCCGCAGGTTCCCGGGCATGCGGGCATGCTTTATGTCGTCGAGCGCGGCGGGCAGACCGGCCTCATCTTTGCGGGCAGACGTCACCTTTACGAGGGCCTGGGCTGTACACCCACGGCAATTCCGGTTTACCTGGCGCACCGTGCGGGTGCACGCACTCTCCTGCTGACGAATGCCGCCGGCGCCGTGAACAGCAACCTCCAGCCGGGGAACCTGATGCTCGTCGAGGATCACATCAACATGACGGGCATCAGCCCACTGGCAGGATCCCTCCCCGCCCCCTGGCAAACCCGCTTTCCGGACCAGTCCCGCATATATGCCCCGGAGGTNNTCCGGACCAGTCCCGCATATATGCCCCAGAGGTCTGCAGTGCCATCCGGGACAGTGCCGCGGCAAAAGGCATCGCCCTGGCTCATGGCATTTATCTCGCCACACTGGGGCCAAACTACGAAACCCCAGCGGAGGTACGGATGTTCCGTTCGCTAGGCGCTGACGCGGTAGGGATGTCGACCGTGGCCGAGGCGATTCTTGCCAACGCCGCAGGCATGCGGGTGGGCGCCGTATCATGCATTACCAATCCTGCGGCCGGCGTCTCTGATCAACCGCTTTCACATGAGGACGTGCTCGAGGTTACTTCGGGGGTTAGCCACAACATGACAGAACTGCTTTGTGCTCTCACCGAAAGACTGGGCCCCGGCAGCGCGGATTGAATCGGCCCCTTGGGAAATATGCTCATGCCCGATGAAGACACAACAACTCCTGCCTCCGCCGCGCTGGAGGCGGCACGGCGGCTTCAGCAGGCCGGCTATGTCGCCTACTGGGCCGGCGGCTGCGTCCGCGACCGGTTGCTCGGGCGAACACCGCGGGATATCGACATTGCCACGGATGCAGAACCGGACCGGGTTACGGCCCTCTTTCCCGGGGCCGTGGAAGTCGGCAAGGCCTTCGGTGTTATTATCGTCCGTGTGAACGGCGTTGATCTCGAAGTGGCCACTTTTCGCCGCGAGGGGCAGTACCGGGACGGGCGGCACCCCGAGCACGTTGAGTTCTGTGATGCCGAGACAGATGCGCAGCGCCGGGATTTTACGGTGAATGCGATGTTTTTTGATCCGGTTGCGAACACCCTGCACGATTACGTCGGAGGCCAAGCTGACCTGGAAAAAAAAGTCATCCGGTGCGTGGGAGACCCCGTACGGCGCTTTGAGGATGACCACCTGCGCCTGCTGCGGGCCGTCCGGTTCGCCACCACCCTCGACTTCCGCCTGCACCCGGACACGCTGGCAGCCGTCCGGCACTGCGCCCCGGCCCTGGAACGCATCAGCATGGAGCGCATCCGGGACGAGTTCACACGCACACTGCTGGAAGCACCAAAGGCCGGACAGGCCCTGCGGCTGCTTGACGATCTCGGGTTGCTGGAAATTTTCCTGCCCGAGGTATCAGCCTTGAAGCACCAGGAGCAGCCTGCCGAATTTCATCCGGAGGGCGATGTCTTCTCGCACGTGGTCCTCATGCTCGACCTCATGGGCGAAGAACGCACTCCCGAACTCGTGTATTCCGTCCTGATGCATGATATCGCCAAGCCGGCCACGGCCAGTCTCGACGGTGACCGGTGGCGGTTTAACGGCCATGCCGAACTGGGCGCCGACATGGCGGAATCGATTCTTACCCGGCTGCGTCTTCCCGGCCGTGTCATCGCCTCGGCCGTGCACAGCACACGAAACCACATGCGCTTCATCGACGTTCAGAAAATGCGCACATCCACCCTGCGGCGCATGCTTGGGTCGGGATTCTTTGACAATGAACTGGCCCTGCACCGCCTCGACTGCCTCGCCAGCCACGGCATGCTGGATAACTTTGATTTTCTGACAGATTACCTCGCGCGCATGCGTGCAGAACCGGTGCTGCCGCCTCCGTGGGTGAGCGGACGGGATATCCTGGCGCTTGGCATTCCCGAGGGGCCGGAAGTGGGCCGTCGCCACCGGCAGGCCTATGATGCCCAACTGGAGGGGCGCGTTGCCACCCGTGAGGCCCTCCTGGAGTGGCTCAGGGCAGAAATAGACGGGGACAGGGGCGTTACGGGCTGACCCGCGGCACTGCGCTCAGGCAATTTTCAGCGCGGCTTCGACATGCCGGGCCTCAATGGCCTCATGCATGACCATGTCCTTGGTGATACGCAGCTCGCCTTTTCGCGACAGCCGCGGCATTTCAAACATGACATCCAGCATGAGTTTTTCCACGATCGAGCGCAGCCCGCGCGCTCCGGTGCCTTTTTTCAGGGCAGTCGCAGCCAGCTCGCGCAGTGCGCCGTCGGTAAAGCTGAGGTCCACGCCCTCCATCGCCAGCAGCTTCTGGTACTGCTTGACCATGCAGTTTTCAGGCTCGGACAGTATCCGTACAAGGTCCTCTTCGGACAGGTCGGCCAGCGGCACGCACACCGGAAGGCGTCCCACGAATTCAGGAATCAGCCCGTANNCTCATGAAAGCCGACCTGCTGCTGACCGCAGCGGCGGCGTACAATTTCCTCGAGCCCGACAAAAGCTCCGCCGCAAATGAAGAGGATGTGCTGCGTATCGATTTTAAGGTACTCCTGCTGCGGGTGCTTGCGCCCGCCGCCCGGAGGCACTCTCGCCACGGTGCCTTCCAGGATTTTCAGCAGAGCCTGCTGAACGCCTTCGCCGGAAACGTCGCGGGTGATCGAAACGTTGTCGGTCTTGCGGCCGATCTTGTCGATTTCGTCAATGTAGATGATGCCCATTTCCGCCCGGGCAATGTTGTAGTTGGCGCTCTGGAGCAGGTTGAGGAGGATGTTCTCGACGTCCTCGCCCACGTAGCCGGCCTCGGTCAGCGTGGTGGCGTCGGCGATGGTGAACGGCACATCCAGCATGCGCGCAAGCGTGCGGGCCAGCAGCGTCTTGCCGCAGCCCGTCGGGCCGATCAGCAGGATGTTGCTCTTCTCGATTTCAACGTTGCAGAGCGGATCATTGGCCTCAAAGTACGTCGCCTGCCGCAGGCGCTTGTAATGGTTGTGCACGGCAACGGAGAGCACCTTCTTGGCGTGAGCATGCCCGATCACGTAGCGGTCCAGGAACAGCAGGATTTCATGCGGCTTCGGCACCTGCAGCTGCGCGGTCTGCTCTTCGCGGGTCCCGGCCTCCTCACCCGAAAGGATACTGTTGCAGAGGTGTACACATTCCTCGCAAATATTTACATTCGGTCCGGCCACCAGCTTGCGCTGCCGCCCCTGGCGTTTACCGCAGAAGGAACATTGAGGATTTTGCTCGTTTGCCATCGGGTCAGTCCTGCCTTGCGTCTGTCCGCAGGTTACTTTTTATCCGTCTTGGACCGGTTTTTGACGACCTCGTCCACCAGCCCGTATTTGCAGGCATCCTCGGCGGACATGAAGAAGTCGCGGTCAGTGTCCTTTGTAATCTGGTTGATCGGCTTGCCGGTGTGGCTGGCAAGAATTTCATTCAGCCGTTCGCGGAGGCGAAGGATTTCCTGGGCCTGGATGCTGATATCCGTGGCCTGTCCCTGCGCACCGCCCCAGGGCTGGTGAATCATGATTCTCGCATTGCTGAGCGCGTAGCGCTTTCCGGGCGTTCCGGCAGCGAGCAGTACAGCCCCCATGCTGGCGGCCTGCCCTACGCAGTAGGTGGCCACATCGCACTTGATAAACTGCATCGTGTCATAAATGGCCATGCCGGCCGTCACGGATCCGCCCGGCGAATTGATATAGACGCTGATATCCTTCTCGGCATCTTCAGCCTGAAGGAATAGCAACTGGGCAATGATCAGGTTGCTGATTTCATCACAAATACCGGTCCCGATGAAAATAATCCGGTCCTTCAGCAGACGGGAAAAAATGTCATAGGCACGTTCACCGCGCCCCGTCTGCTCAACAACCATAGGTACCAGCTGGCCATACTCACTCATGCGTATCCACTCCTGTATTATACAATTTTACGGCCGGATTTCCGGGACCGATTTTATTTAATTTTTGCCTGCTCCAGCAGGAAATCGAGGGTTTTATCAGCCAAAAGATCCTGTTCAATTCGCTCCATGCCGCCGTTTTCTTCGAGCTCCTTACGCAATTCACTGTCCTGGCGCTGGTAACGGGCCGCCATCGCGGTGATCGTACCGTTGATCTCGTCGGACGCCACCTCAATATTTTCCTCTTGCGCAATCTTTGAAAGAATATATCCCAGCTTGACCCGGTCTGTCGATGTACGTGAGGCCGTATCCAGGATTGTCTGCTGCTGGCTGGCAATTTGTTCACGGGTTGCGCCGCTGCGTACCACGTTGTCAACAATGCTGCGGGCCGTAAGCCGGGTCTCTTCATCCACAACGCTCTGCGGCAGCTCCAGCGTTGTCTTCTCCAGCAGGAACTTGGATATTTCGCCCTTCTGACGTGACTTTTCGTCCGACTCGGCCTGGGCCTGGAGACTTTCGCGAATCTTTTCCCGCAGACCGTCGACGGATTCAATGTCGTCCCCGAACTGCTTCACAAATTCGGTGTTCAACTCGGGGAGCACTCGCTCCCGGATCGCCGTCGGCGTCATGGCAAAGACCACGGTACGGCCCTTGAGCGCTTCAACGGCGTAGGCATCCGGAAAGGTTACCTCGATATCACGGGAATTATTCAACGCAGCACCGGTCAGCCCCGCGTTGATTCCCGGCAGGAATTCAGGCTCTCCGACATGCACCCAGAAATCATTCCTGGACGCGAGATGGGAGACATCTCCTTCAACGGCCTCGGTCAGCGGCACGCCGTCCAGTGTCGCAGTGTAATCCACCTTCACCAGGTCGTTTTCCTGCACGGTATCCCGCTCCACGTCCTCAAACCGGGCAAAGCGGGTGCGCATGTCGTTGATGACCTCGTCAACCTGCCCGTCCTCCACGGTTACGGGCTCTGCCTTGACGCTAATTTTACGGTATTTGGGAACCTTGAAGTCAGGGCGCACGTCGATTGTCACATTGAAATCCAGGCCGGTGTCTTTGGTAAAGGACACATCCTGAAGGTCTACCACCGCGACCGGCTCCAGCCCCTCCTGTTCAACGGCCCTGCGGTATATCCTGGGAACCAGCTTCTCTTTGGCATCCTCAAGGATGTTCTTCGCATAATGTTTTTCAACTACCGCGGCTGGTGCCTTCCCGGGCCGAAAGCCGGGGACGCGCGCGTAAGATGAGTAGGATTTCAGCAGATCATTGTAATCCGACGACACATCTGAAGCTTCTGCCCTGACCCGCAAAATCCGGCGGCAGGGTCCTGCATTTTCAATGGTAACATTCATCCGAGTTTGGCCTCCTGAAGCACAAAGGGGTTCGGTGCAGAAAATCCTGCACCGCAAAGGTTGGAAAGTGTAGACGGATCCCCTCGACGAATCAATAGGGAATCCCCGGCCGAAAGCCGGCTATTCCTTCATCGACATGAGGAATTCGGCATTCGTCTTGGTCTTTTTGAGGCGATTCACAATCATTTCCATCGCCTCGACCGGCGGAACGCCGTTAACGGCCCGCCGCAGGATCCAAATTCTGCTGAGTTCATCGGGGTGCAGCAGAAGCTCTTCCTTCCGGGTGCCGGATTTTTCGATGTTGATGGCGGGAAATACCCGCTTATCGACCAGCGACCGGTCGAGGCAGAGTTCCATGTTGCCGGTACCCTTGAATTCCTCGAAAATCACGTCATCCATGCGGCTTCCGGTTTCCACCAGGGCCGTGGCAATGATGGTGAGGCTGCCGCCGTTTTCGATATTACGCGCGGCTCCGAAAAAGCGCTTGGGTTTGTGCAGCGCATTGGCATCCACACCACCGGAAAGAATTTTTCCGCTGTGCGGCTGCAGCGTGTTGTAGGCCCGCGCTAGGCGCGTGATGCTGTCCAGCAGGATGATGACATCCTTGCCCCCCTCGACCATGCGCTTGGCCATTTCAACCACAAGCTCGGCGACCTGCACATGCCGCTCCGGCGTTTCGTCAAACGTGGAGCTTAGGACATGAGCCGAGGTGTTGCGCTGCATGTCCGTCACTTCCTCCGGGCGTTCGTCGATCAGGAGAATGATGAGGTACGCATCCGGGTGATTTTCACTGATGCTGTTGGCAATCTTCTGCATCAGCACGGTTTTACCCGTGCGGGGCGCAGCCACGATCAGCCCGCGCTGCCCCATGCCGATCGGCGTAAACATGTCCATGATCCGCATGGACACATCACTCTTATCGGACTCCAGTTCGATGCGTTTGTCCGGGAACAGCGGGGTCAGGTTTTCGAAGGGCACATTGCGGCGGATCTGGTCGGGGCTCTGCCCCTGCACCTTGTCGACCCTGAGAAGCGCAAAGAAGCGTTCCTTCTCTTTGGGCTCGCGAATTTCACCCTCGATGAAGTGGCCGGTCCGCAGTGCAAAACGCCTGATCTGCGAAGGCGAAACATAGATGTCTTCCGGACACGGCAGGTAGTTGCTGTACGGGGAGCGGAGAAAGCCAAACCCATCGGGCAGGATTTCGAGCACCCCCTGGCTGTACATGACGCCGTTCTTGTGCGCGTGATCCTTCAGGATTTCAAAGATGAGCTCGTGCTTGCGCAGCGCCCCGAGGTCCGTCAGCCCCAGGTTGTCAGCCCGCTTGAGCAGCTCGGGCATGGATTCATTCTGCAGGTCAAACAGGCTGAGGGGATCAGGAACAGGGCCGGTATATTCAGGGCGCGGTTTCTCTTCGACCGCGGCTGGAGCCCGGTTGCCATTGCCCGCGTTATGTTTGCCCTTGTTACTCTGGCGGTTGTTGTCCCGAGGCCCGCGGGATGTCCGGGGACGCTTGTTGTGTCCGCCCCCTCCGTTGTTCTTGTCCGACATTATGCTGTCTCCAGAATGCGTGTCATTGTGTTATCCGTCTCCATTTCAAGCGCTTCGCGCGACCCGTTATTGTGTATTACGAAATCCGAACGTTTTGCCTTCTCCGCATTATCCATCTGTGCTGCGATTCTCTGTTCAGCCTGCTGCCTGTTCAGCCCCCGTCCTTCCAGCCTCGCCAGCTGCAGGTCGCGTGTGGATACTACGCAGACGATACAATCCCATTCCTTCCCCGGATTCCCCTCAAACAAAAGGGGAATGACCACAACCGCCGCACGGTGACCCTCATCCGCACGGCATTCCAGCCAGCGACGCCAGTGCTCACGAATCGGGGGATGCACAATGGCATTGAGTTTTTCACGTTCCCTGCTGTCAGAAAAAACCTTCGCCCCCAGCACGGTTCGGTCGATGGCCCCGTCCGGCCCCAGCACCGTCTCGCCAAATGCTGCGACTATATCGCCGACAACAGGCCCGCCGGAACCCATCAACTGATGCGCCACTTCGTCCGTGTCACAAATGGGAACCCCTCGGTCCCGCAAATATGCGCTTACGAGGCTTTTCCCGCATGCGATGCCCCCAGTTAGCGCGATCTTAAGCATGCGCAATAGCAGCAGGTACAGTCGTCATTCGAGGAAATGGAATCGTTAAGCGAGTAAGAAAAAGGGTTTGGTCTAATCCCAAAGGCTGTTAGGAATTGTCAGTACCCTATGCGAAGACCGTTAAAATGTCAACAATCAAAAGACAGAACGCACCGGAAGGTGTTTATTCTCCGGCAGCCGAGCTCGACTGGCTGATGGCGTCAATCAACTCATCCGTTTCACCAACCGGTCGGCCGGCCGGGTCAACGAGACGCGCCGTAACAAAGATCAGGAGGTTGCGCTTTTCACTGTTCTCATAGCTGCTGCGGAAAAGCCGACCGATAATGGGCAAATCTCCCAGGAAGGGTATGCGGTCATCCACTTCCACGCGTTCCTCGCTGATCATGCCGCCCATCACAACCGTCGCACTGTTGTAAATCATGATGCTCGTGGAGATGCTCCGTGTGTGAAAGAAGGGCTGCTCAATTGGAATACGAAGAGCCGCCCCCGTCGCATCCGTGAACTCCTGGCCGTAATCACGCCAGTCCGGCTCCGTGACCACTTCAGGCGTGAGCGTCAGGTTAATCATCTGCCCTTCCGGCGTCACCTCGGGAAGCACCGAGAGGATCACCCCGACTTCGCGGGTTTCAAATGACGCAGGGGTCACCACCGGCGGCTGTCCGGCAGTCTGCACGGACCCGTCCGCATTGAGGGTTGCCGGCGTTCCCGGCTCAATCGTGTAATCGGAGGGGTAAATGTACTCGGTAACCACCTTGATGGTGGCCTCGCTGCCGCTTTGCGTGGTGACCTTCGGCGCCGAGAGCAGATCCGCATTGCCCTTTTCCTGGAGGGCGTGCAAAACGACCTCGAGCTCGGGGTTGGTCAGGACCGATGCGACCCGCAGGATGTCATCCGAGCGACTGAAAGCCGCACCGGCTGCATCGCCAAGTTCGGTCAGGAACCGGTTGCCCTTGGTGAAGTAATTTTGCTTCATGACAATCCGTTCACGGGACCCTAACGGGCCTGAGTCCTGCTTCTGGGCAATTTCCCAATCATCCGTAAGTCGGTATTCAAGGCCGAAGGAATTCAGGTCGGTCTGCGCGATTTCGACAAAGCGCGCTTCAATTTCAATCTGGCTGGGTACCACGTTCAGCGCGGCCAGTTTTTCTTCAAAAGTCGTCAGGTTTTCCACCGTGTTGGCGACAAGCAGCTTCCCGATGGACTGGATGTATTTAATGGAGGATCCACGCGGCCAGTCGACACCCATCTGCCGGAAAAACTCCTGCCAGTCGGTAGCGTCGCCGCCGATACCCTCGTTTTCCAGGGTGATGAAGTCACCGCCCCCGCCACCACCGCGGTTGCCGAAATCCTGGCTCAGGTTGGAGATGACTTCTCCCACCGTCGGCAGAACGCTGTATGTTCTATGGACGATTTCTCCTCCGGGGTCATCCACGGGTATGACCATGACCACGCTGCCCTGCACGCGGTACTTCAAACCGCCGATCTGGGTGGTCAGGTCAAGGGCCTCAAGCAGCGAAATTCCGCGCGCCTTAAATGTGATCGTCGGAACACCCATTCCGGTATCTGCGGAATCGGAGTCAAAAAGGAAAGATTCCTCAACCGGAGCCGCATCCATGCCATCGGAGTCCGAGATGTTCAGAATAATGTTGATGCCCTTGTGTTCATCAGGAACATCATCATCATCGTACTCGGCGCTGGCGTCCGTGAGGAACCCGATAACATCGTGAATATTGGTTTCCCTGAAATCAATTTCGGGGATCTTGATACGACGCATTTTCTCAAGGATCTCTCGCCGCTGGAGCGCCGGCCCCGAGCTCGGGGTGGGTGATTCGCCCTTGGCTGGGCTTGTATCGGCAAATTCGCTCGCCCCGTAGTCCCTGGGGTTCCAGGTGCGGCTCACGGTAGCCATCATGTCCCGCCGGGTTGATTCGAGTTCCATCCGTGCGCGGTCGTTGATGACCTGCACTGTTTTTTCACGCCACCGGATAGCCTCGGTGTTTTGCGGGTCGATGAAGAGGACGCTTTCAAAAGTGTCGAGGGCCTTGTCAAACTCCTGGGCGACATAAAAATCCCGTCCCTGGCGGAGGCGATCCCGGATGGTTCGACGCATGTCTTTGAAATCGTCGCTTCTCCAGCGCGGCTCGGGGGCCTGCACCACTTCCTGCGGACCGTCTATACGTTTCTGGATAATATCGACCAGCTTGGGGGCCTTGGGGTGCCCTTCCAGACTCGCCTCACGGGCCAGGCGAATCGCGGAATCGTAATCTCCATAGCGGGTGAGAACGGATGCGCGCTGGTACTTGCAGGTAGCGATACGGGCACGGATCAACTCCAGCCGTTCAGCCACATCCGGCAACGCACCCAGCGCGTCGAGGGCATTGCGCGCCTCTTCATAGATGCGAATGGCCTCATTATATTCCCCGACATCATACTTGGCTTCTGCTGCAGCAATACGGTCGTCGGCATGCTGCTTGTAAGCCAGCCTGCGCAACTCCTCGGCCTCGCGCATCAGCATAACCCTGGCGCGCTGTTCCGCGTTCAGGCCGCTCAGCACGGCTTCCGCTTCATCCTCAACCGCTGCCGGCGCTGCGGCTTCTTCGGTGGCCCCCTTGAAGGAGGCGGGCATGACAATCCGCGCAGGCGGCGCTTCTTCTTCGACAACCGCCGGGGCGGCTTCATCGGATTCCGGGGCCGAGACCACTGGATCGGACGCCTCAGCGGGTTCAACGGATGGCTCGACAAACTCCTGGGCGAAGGCTTCAAATTCGGCGGCCTTGGCTTCCATGAGCGCGGCGGCCTCCTCGGGCGAAGCATCGGCAAGATCTGTAGCCATCTCGTCAATGAGATCGCGGAACTCGTCGGCACCCTCGGCTCCGACAAGGGCTTCCAGGTTCTGCATCTCGGCTTCAAATTGATCGCCGGAAACAGCGTCCACCGCCGCTTCCTCTGCCAGGAGGTCAGCGGGCACACCCTTTTCAAGCTGCCCGGCGCCCACCCCGTCAAATACCTCGCGGTCTACGCCAAGGTCGGCAGCAAGGTCCGCCTCCGGTTCAAGGCTGACATCCTCAACCGCCAACTCTCCAAAAAGGTCATCCGCTTCGTCATCCATTTCTTCCAGGGGATCTGCTTCAGCCACGCCGAGATCAAGGGAAGCATCCTCCACCTCGAGACCGGAAAGAAGGTCCTCATCATCCGGCGCCTCGAGTGCCGGGGCGGCCTCTTCCGCGACTTCTTCAACGACGAGATCACCAAGCTCCGGGCTGTCCTCTTCCATGTCGTCGAGGGCATCGGCACCCAGCAGGTCGAGATCAAGCGTTTCTGCGGGGACGGCTTCCGCCTCCAGGCTTACGTCAAATCCCGGGTCGAGGGGCGCGTCATCCTCCACGACCAGTTCCTCCAGACCGCTGAGCTCTTCGGCAGGCGCTTCCGCCGGCAGCGCATCTGCAAGAGACGAGTCATCCGCAGGCTCCTCTTCAACGACCTCGTCCACGAAGAGGTCGTCAACGACCGGGTCTCCATCGAACATTTCGAGGTCAACATCCAGTCCGAGGTCATCACCCAGCCCGAGGTCATCGTCCAGACCGTCGAGGGAAATTTCTTCGCCTAGCAGGTCTCCGTCCAGGACATCTTCAATGGCGAGTTCTTCCGCAACAATTTCTGCATCCTCGTCCGTAACCTGCGCGAAGGAGAACGAGGGCGCTAATCCCAATACCAGGAGGCATATACCGAAGAGAAGCCGGTCGTAGATTTTAGTGAACATATATCTCCAAAAGCGGTCGTATCCCGCGCCGCAATGCATTATCGGCATGGTGAAATCTTCATCTCCATACCGCTATTGCCTTCCGCAGTCTTAGCTGGCCGTATTACAATTTCTTTCGTTCGGGTGTCAACCTTTAACACGACATAGGCCCGACCTGCGATTTTGATTACATCTCCCTGGGTTCGGAAGGTGTATTCGCTCTGATCCACGCTGAATCGGACTGTCCACAGTTGCTCCGTATAGGAATTGGCCTCTCCGAGCACCAGCGGGATGAGTTCGCGTCCTTTTTTCAGGGTCAGGATGGAAATGTTCACCTTCTTGGTAAATCCTCCGGCATCCACCTCCCGGAATTTCGGAGAGAACTTCACGACCTGGTACCCTTCCACCACCTCGCCCATCTTCAGGAAGTAGGATCGGCCGCCACGGCGCGTATTCACCTGGTAGCTGTATTTACCATCGGGCAGTTTATTGACGGACTTGAAGAGAAGTTCAAACGGGGTCAGCTCCAGAGACTTCACACAGAGCTTGGGGCCGATAGGCGGGTAATCCGACTTATCCGTGGGATCGGTGCTGACGGAATCCGGCCCCAGGTCCTTGGCGAGGTACTCCTCCAGGTTGGTGAACCCGTCCCCGTCCGGGTCGAGTCCGGTATCATTCGGGTTCTTCGGATCCATGCCGTATTTCACCTCCCACGAATCACGGATGCCGTCCTTGTCGACATCTTCCGGCGGCGGCCGTTTCGTGGGCTGCTCTGTATTGCAGAAGGGGCAGGTCTCTGCCTGGAAAGAAATCGGGAGACGGCATTCCACGCACCAGACGCGCCGGTTCGGCCGGAAAACGGAGTTGGTTGACGAACCAAGCTGCTGGGGTTTCAGCAAACTGTCGCGGGCGGAACTGTAAACGGTGGTATCCACTTTCTGGGCCAGCGGGTGCCTGATCGGAACTTCTTTCAGCTTGCGGTAGTAGGAGCGGTCGAGACGCTCGAAGGTCGCCATCTTGATACCGGCGAGAATCAGAGCCGCAACAAGGGCGGCAAAGGCGAGCACCGCAAGCCCCTTGTCGTAGTGCCGGCCAAATTTTCCACCGAGTCCTCCAACACTTTTCATGGGGACGTCACCTCCGCAAACCGGTAAACATCAAAGCTGAGCGTTACGGCCATCGGCGTTTCCGCCTCGGCCCCGCTGATGACACGCTCGTAGCGTGACGGGAAAAGCCGTCCGAGCTGGTCAACCTCCAGCCCCTCCTCGTCGGGGTTAAGGTTGAGCGTGCCCGACTCGGGGATCTTCTCCATCGCGATATCCTCTCCGACCTTTCGGCAGTCGAGGGAATTCACAACAATAAACAGCTCGTTCGAGGCAAGCCGGTCGATGGCACGTACCAGGGCCGACTCACGCGCTTCGAAATCAACCGAGAAGCGCATCCGGGCATACAGGTCCCCCTCCTTCAGTTCACCGGCATCGGACTGGACCGGGGCCGCGCCGGACCGCCGCCGGGACACCACGGGGCCGCCTTCAAAAACCTCCCTGCGGGTGGTCGTCAACTTTGTCACCCCTTCCTCAAACAGAATCGAGCAGACGCGATCGAGGATGAGCAACTGGTGGGCAAGTCGGGGGACATGCACGGGAGAGGGCAGTTCGCTGCCCTCTTCCAGGTACCGTTCAAATCCAAATGCGAAGTTCTCATCCACAACCTCGGCTCCCTCGGCATTTGCCATCGGGATCAGGCGTTTGCGCGTATCCCCCAGGAGGCGCATGAACTGGGACGGGCGGCGCATTTCCAGGGTCAGCTGTCCTTTGCCGGATTCCTGCATCAGGGTCTCAAACCACTCCTGCAGCGCTTTTCCGTTCTCTATTTCTGTCTGAACATTTTCAGCGCTCGGGAAGGGATTGCGATCGTAATATGCCGCCAGCTCCCTGCGCTTGGAATCGATCGCACGCTCCGTCTGCTTCAGCTTGGAGACACTCAGGAAGAGCATGATCCCCACACCGATCAACAGCACGGCGGAGACCGCCACACCGATCAGAAAAATCATCTGGGTTTTGTTCTTCATTGTCCGGCCCGGCGGTTGGGGTCTCCGGGAACGCCTGCATCGGCAGACGAAGCGGCAAGCACAACGTTCAATGTCAATTCCCGCAGGTGCGGTTTCGGAAGGGGCTGCCGGGTGATTTCGGTCTTATCACTGAACCGTGAATCCGAATTAAGGCGGTCTCTAAAAACTTCGGCCGCAGTTTTCTGCTCGGAGTCAAATTCCCGAAGCTGGTCCTCAAATCCAGCCACGGTCAGCTCGAAGCTCGCGACGTCGTCGACGGCTGAGCGCGGGATATCGATTTGTCGTACCCACATGCCGGGCAGGAGGCTGTCCCGCACCCCGCGAATGACATCCAGCCAGGTGGTGCGGGACGCAATCAAACGGCTGAGATCGTTCGCCTTGGTTTTAACCCCCTGGTTGCGGGCCCGAGTCTGGTCGAGGCGGCTCTGGGTGGCCCTGATTTCCTCCAGGCGCTTGCTGACGTCCGTCAACTGCTTTTCCCGAACGCCGGTGGTCATGCTGTTCAGCATCCACACCACGGCCAGGGAGAGAATGAGGCCTGCTGCTGCAGCGCCGAAATAAGGCAGACGTCTTCGGAACGTCTTCAAGGCAACCAGGTCGGGAGGCATCAGGTTGATCTGCACGGGGCAGGCGGGCATTTCCCGCAGGGCCAGGCCGACAACCTCACCCAGCAGATGCGCCTCGGCGCTAATCCGCTCCTCGTCAATGGCGGCACCCACGACCACGTTCACAAAGGGGTTGAAGTAATCGACATCAACCNNTGACAGAGCTTCCGCCGGTTAACAGCACCTGGGACGGCGGGCTGCCGCCCTGCTGGCTGCGGTAGAAGTTTATGGACCGGTTCACCTCCGCATGCAGACGGGTGACCACGTTACGGACAATTTTTGCAATTTGCGCGGCGGTTTCCTCTTCCGGCCCTTCATATACGCCCCCCAGGCCGACCTCGGCATGCTCAAGCTTCAGTGCCTCTGCATCGGCAAAGGGAATATTGAACATTTTCGCGATTTCACTCGTGATCGTATTGCCGGAAACCGGAACGCTGCGGCTGAAAACCCGGCTTTCCTCCACAAAAATCAGGTTTGAGGACCGGGCCCCAAAGTCGAGCAGCATGGTGCAGCCGGGAGAATCGCTGTAATTGTGGCAGACGGCATTGTAGAGCGCCATGGGAGCCGCATCGACAATTTCCGGCTCAAGATGCGCCGCCCCGACGCTGTGGGTGAGCGCGGTGACATTGTCCACCTTGGCGGCGACCAGCATCACGTTGGTATCGGCTGCATCATGACCGCGCAACAACTGGTAATCCCACACCACTTCGTTGATGGGGAAAGGCACATTCTGCTCCGCCTCGTATTGCACAATACTTTTAAGTTTGTCGCTGGTAACGGGGGGAAGCTTGACGAAGCGCGGAAAAACCGTCTGGCCGGAAATGGTCATCAGCAGCGGCGCCGGGCGGATCCCGTAATCGCGCATGATGTCCCGCAGGGTGGACGCAATAATAGCACCGGAATGCTGATCACGCTCCGGGTCGATGTCCAGGTTGCCTATGCCGTAGTTGACCAGCTCGGGGTTTCCCGATTTTGCGGTGAGAAACTCCGCGACTACGACCTTACTGGCTCCTACATCAACAGCAAGAATGCGCTTCTGTTTGGGCACTATCGAATGACCTCGTAATCGTCGATATTCACGAGGGCAAAAGGCGTCTCAGCCCGGTTGAGAAGATGCCCCTCCCGCGCCGTCACCCGGTCATTCTGCAGGAACTGGTTGTTGTCATACCAGTCCGCAGGAAGCTTGCCGCGCATGGACCCGTCCAGTTCATCAATGGAGTCCACAACCGTTCCGTCCACGAGAAAATCAATATGGACGACAACAGGCACGCCATAGCGACTGACACTCTGCGGGCGCATGAATACAGCACTTCGGTGCCCGC
>JABAHO010000039.1_pt3 | contig 34476 bp, 38 predicted proteins | sample 7062071 | NCBI WGS metagenome assembly JABAHO01 (sample SAMN14534356, study PRJNA622989) | marine sediment metagenome | biome: marine biome [ENVO:00000428]; feature: marine pelagic biome [ENVO:01000023]; material: deep marine sediment [ENVO:00002113] | place: India: Gulf of Kutch | collected...
AGCTCGCGCCCCAACTGGGCGGTCGTCACCGCGTCGTCGACGTTGTAACAACCGGCGGTGTTGGGGAGGATCGTCACGCCCTCCGGGATGTAGTCCTGGAGACGCTCGCCCTTGCTGGCGTCGAGATTTACCCGCCGGAGCGCGACCGTGATCATGTCGGCCTCGCTGGCCTCGGTGCAGCGGCGGGTCTCCTCGAGACTCGCGTACTTGCCGCTCCCGACGATGAGCCGAGACGAAAAGGTGTGGGTGCCGAGGGTATAGGTATCGGCCACGGGATTATCCTCCGCCGACCGCCTCGAGGATTTCGAGGCGGTCTCCGTTCTCGAGCCGGTGTGAATCGTAGTGCGAACGCGGGACGACGCGCCGGTTGTGGGCGACGGCAATCTTGCGTCCGGTGAGACCGAGGCGGTCGATCAAGTCGCAGAGTCGCGAGCCCGCCGGGATGTCGTAGGCGTCGTCGTTCACGATGATCTGGATCTCGTCCGCCGCCCCACGCTGAGGCTGCGATGCGTCGGAGTCGCGGGCCGTGGGCTTGGGGGGCATGGGGAGTGTCTCGGGTTCCAGAGGGGACGGACGGGACCAGTCGTCAAGCTACCGGAGGCCCGAAAGGGGGTCAAAACGCGCACCGCCGTCGGAGGGCCCTCGAATTCCGTATGTTGCGCCGCCATGGCGCGAGTGCGCGAAGCCGTGATCGATCTGGGGGCGCTGTCGCACAACTACGCCGTGGCGAAGCGGCGCGCCGCAGGGCGTCAGGTGATCGCCGTCGTGAAGGCCGACGCCTATGGACACGGGGCGGTCGCCTGCGCGAGGGCGTTGCGCCGCGCCGGGTGCCGGGCCCTCGCCGTGCTCTCTGCAGGGGAGATGGTGGAGCTCCGCGACGCGGGTCTCGCGGGTCCGATCCTGATCCTGGCGGGCCCCCAGGACGTCGAGGAGGCCCGCATCGTCGCCGCGCGGCGCGGGATTCCCGTTCTCCATCACAGGGGGCAGATCGAGTGGGTTGCCGCCGCCGCCCGCGCACTCGGCGGCACCCTCCCGGTCCACGTCGAGGTGGATACGGGGATGCGGAGGATGGGTGTCGCGCCCGAGGAGGCTCCCGCCTTTCTCGCGGAGGTCGCGAAGCATCCCGGGCTCGAGCTCGCCGGCGTGATGACTCACTACGCGCGCGCGGACGAGCGCGACCTCGGACCGACTCGCGCACAGCAGGAGCGCTTCGAGGCGGTGATGAACGCAGCCGGAGGGCCGCCGGGAACGCGGCATGTCGCGAATTCCGCCGGGCTCCTGGCGGCCCCCGGTCTCCCGCTGATCGGAGACGCGGTTCGGCCGGGGCTCATGCTCTACGGCAGCCGACCGGGTCCCCACCTCGGGGCGGAGCTGCAGCCGGTCATGAGTCTCGAAACCGAGGTCGTGGCCCTGCGGAGCGTGGGACGCGGCGAGAGCGTCGGATACGGAGCCACATGGCGCGCCATCGAGCCGGGCTATGTGGCGACACTGGGTCTCGGGTACGCCGACGGGCTTCCGGTGAGTCTGAGCAATGTCGGCGAGGTCGGCATCGCCGGGCGCCGTGCTCCACTCGTGGGCCGCGTGTCGATGGACTCGGTTGGCGCTTGGCTCGGCGCGCGCCCGGAGCCAGTGGGTACCCGCGCGAGTTTCTTCGGGCCTGATGCGGCTTCAGTGGAAGAAGTCGCCGCGCAGGCGGGCACCCTCTCCTACGAGTTGCTGGTGCGCGTGGGTGCAAGGGTGTCGCGCCGCTATCTCCCCGACGCCGCCACCTCGGATGAAGAGTGATGGAACGCGGATAGGGCACCCCGGACGGCTCCTCCTGCGCCACGACGTCTCGACGCCGAAGCGGAGGTTTGCGAAGCTCGCCGGGCCTCCCCCAATTCCGACACGCCATTCTTCCCGCCGCCAACGGGACCCCATTTTCCGAGACGCGGCGCAGCATCGGACGCCACTCACACCGATCGCGGAGATTGACATCGATGACCCCCCAAGACCCGGCGTCGCGGCCCGTCCGCCGCGCTCTGCTCTCTGTATCCGACAAAACCGGTCTCGTGGACTTCGCCGCCGGGTTGGCCGAGCGCGGCGTCGAGCTGGTCGCGTCGGGCGGAACGGCGAAGGCGCTCCGAGACGCCGGGCTCGCGGTCGCCGATGTCGCGGAGCTCACCGAGAGCCCCGAGATGCTCGGCGGGCGCGTCAAGACCCTCCATCCGCGCGTGCACGGGGGAATCCTCGCGCGCCGCGATCACGAGGGAGACGCGGCGGATATGGCGNNGAGGCGATCGAGAAGATCGACATCGGCGGTCCGTCGATGATCCGCTCCGCGGCCAAGAATCACGCCTATGTGGCCGTCGTGGTCGACCCCTCGGACTACACCGGACTCCTCGAGGAGCTCTCCGCGGGCGGACTTTCGGACGACACGCGCCAGCGGCTGGCCGTCAAAGCGTTCGCCCGCACGGCGCAGTACGACGCCGCGATTCACGCCTACCTGGAGGAACAGCGCGCCGGGGAGACGCCCGCGGCGTTCCCCGCCCGGATGCAACTCGATCTGCCGCGCGCGGCCTCGCTTCGCTACGGCGAGAATCCCCATCAGGGCGCCGCGCTCTTTGGCAATTTCCTCGACGTCGTCGAGTCGCTCCACGGGAAAGAACTCTCCTTCAACAACGTCGTCGATACCCAGGCCGCCCTGCAATTGATCCTCGNNCGGACCGCGCCGCCGTCGCGATCCTCAAGCACAACACGCCCTGTGGCGTGGGCCTCGGGCCGAACCCGGCGGCGGCGTACCGCGCCGCGTTCTCGACCGATCCCGATTCACCCTTCGGTGGGATCATCGTGAGCAACGTCCCCTTCGACGGCGAGATCGCCGAGGGGGTCGACGAGATCTTTACGGAAGTGTTGATCGCGCCGGACTTCTCCGAGGACGCGCTCGGGCGGCTCCGGCAAAAGAAGAACCGCCGCCTGTTGCGCTACGACCCGACGCGTCTCGACCGCGAGGCGCCGGATTGGAAGCGTGTATTCGGCGGGCTGCTTCTCCAGGAACCCGACATCAGCCACGAAGACCTCGCGGCGGCCCAGGTGGCGACCGCCCGCAAACCCACCGACGAAGAATTGCGCGCGATGGCCTTCGGGTGGAAGGTCGTGAAGCATGTGAAGAGCAACGCGGTCGTGTTCGCCAGCGACGACCGCACCCTCGCGGTTGGGGGCGGCCAGACCTCGCGTGTCGACGCCGTGCACATCGCGCGGGCCAAGGCGGCACGGGTCGGGAACGATCTGTCCGGGTCGGTCCTGGCGAGCGATGCCTTCTTCCCCTTCCCCGACGGTCTGGAGCTCGCCGTAGCGGCGGGGGCCAGCGCCGTGGTGCAGCCGGGTGGGTCGAACCGCGACGCCCTGGTCGTCGAAGCCGCCGATCGCCTCGGGATCGCGATGGTCTTCACCGGCGCGCGCCACTTCCGCCACTAGGAGGAGCGCCGTGCGGGTTCTGCTGATCGGGTCGGGCGGCCGCGAGCACGCGCTCGCCTGGAAAATTCGAGAGAGTCCTCTCGTGGACGCACTGCTCGCACTTCCCGGGAGCGACGCGATCGGCGAGGTGGCCGAATGCGTGGGTGGAGTCTCTGCTGGGGATCCCGAAGCGGTGGCAGAGCTCGCCGCGGCCCGCGAGATCGACCTGGTCGTCGTCGGCCCCGAGGACCCGCTGGCCGCCGGGCTCGCCGATCGGCTGCGCGAGCGCGGGATCGCGTGTTTTGGACCCGACGCCACCGCCGCGCAGCTCGAATCGAGCAAGTCCTTTGCGAAGGCGTTCATGAAACGCCACCAGATCCCGACCGCCGACTTTGCGGTCTTCGAGAGCTTCGAGAGCGCGCGCGACTACGTGCGCTCCATGGACGGGCCCTGTGTCGTGAAGGCCGACGGGCTCGCCGCCGGCAAGGGCGTCACGGTGTGCGAGTCGAGTGCAGAGGCGGAGGCCGCTCTCGAGGAGGTGATGCGTGACGGTCGCTTCGGCGAGGCGGGCGCGCGCGTGGTCATCGAGGAGCGGATGCAGGGCGAGGAGGCCTCGTACTACGCGATCAGCGACGGGACGCACATCGTGACCCTCGCGGCCGCGCAGGACCACAAGCGCGCCCTCGACGGCGACCGCGGCGAGAACACCGGCGGGATGGGGGCGTATTCGCCCACACCGATCTTTGGACCCGAGACCGAGAAACGCGTTCTCGAGGAGATCGTCCACCCGACGATCCGTGGGATGGCGTCCGAGGGCATGCCCTACGTGGGCGTGCTCTACGTCGGTCTCATGATCGAGGCAGACAGGACGCCCCGGGTGGTCGAGTTCAACGTGCGCTTCGGCGACCCGGAGACCCAACCCCTCCTCGTCCGTATGGAAGGGGACCTGGTGCCGCTCCTCGACGGCGCCGCGCGGGGCACTCTCGAACGCGCGCCCCGGCCCGAGTGGGGGGACGCGGCTGTATGTGTCGTGCTCGCGTCCGGTGGGTATCCGCGCGCCTATGAAACCGGAATTCCGATCGAGGGGCTCTCGGAGGCCGCGAGCGAAGACGTCATCCTCTTCCACGCGGGCACTGCGCGGCGCAGCGACGGGGTCTACGAGACGCGCGGAGGGCGCGTGCTCGGGGTGACGGCCNNGCCCGATTGCGCGGCCAGGAAGGGACGGCGTGACCAGGCCCGATGTCCCGCGCGACGACGACCCGTGGCTCGAGCGCGCCCTCGGCTGCGTCCGTCACGGTGAACTGCTCGCATTTCCCACCGAGACCTTGTGGGGCCTGGGTGCGTCGGCCGGCGATCCGGCCGCGCTCGCGCGGCTTCGCGCCTTCAAGGGAGATCGCGGGGCCAAACCCTTTTCGGTCCTCGTCGCCGGTTGGTCCTCTCTCGCGGCGCAGGGTTTTGCGCCGGACGCCGCCGCATTGGCGATGGCAGAGGAATTCTGGCCGGGGCCGCTCACTCTGGTCCTACCCTGCGCCGCAGCCTGGGCGCGCCAGGTGGGGAGCGCCGAGGGCACTGTGGCCGTTCGCTGTTCGCCGCATCCGGTAGCCCTTGCCCTGGCGCGGGCCTGCGCCGAAGCGGGCCTCGGTCCGCTCACGGCGACGTCGCTGAATCGCTCCGGCGAGCCGCCCGCCCGCACACGCCCGGAGGCCCTCGCCGTCTGCGCCACGGCGGGGTGTCGCTTGGCGGGTCCGCCCGATGCCGAATCCGGGGGCGCCCGCGAGAGCAGCATCGTCGATCTCTGCGGCGCGCGACCCGCGCTCTTGCGGGAAGGGGCCATCCCCCGCGCGCGCCTCGAGCGCTGGGTGCCGGCCGCGTGAGCGAGCTTCAGCCCTTCCGCGCGCTGCGCTACGACGTCGAGCGATGCGAGCTCGGTCGCGTGCTGGTGCCGCCCTACGATGTCGTCGCCCCCCACGAGCGCGCCGTCTTCTACGACCGCGATCCCTACAACGCGATTCGTCTCGAGCTGACTCGCAACGTCGAGGACGAAGGCGATACCGATTATGCGGAGGTGGCGGAGACGCTCCGCGCGTGGCGAGGGGACGGCGTGCTGCGCCTCGATCGCGATCCGGGGATGTATTTTCTGCGACAGCACTTCGAGCTGCCGGACGGGGGTTCTGCGAGCCGCGACGGATTCCTGGCACTCCTCCGCCTGGAGGACTACGACGCACGCGTCGTGCGGCCCCACGAGCGCACCCTCCGCGGGCCCAAAGCGGATCGCCTGAAGCTGCTGCGCGCGTCGAACGCGAATCTCTCGCCCGTGTTCTTCTTGTACGAGGATCCGGAGGGGGAGCTCGACCCGCTTCTGGCCGAGGCGATCTCGTCGGGGAAGGGCGTGCGCGGCGTCGACGCGGCGGGCATCGACAACCATCTCTTCCCGAGCACCGATCGAGAGACGATCGCGGGGATCCGGCGCTTCTTGCGCGACCGCCCGGTGGTGATCGCCGACGGGCACCACCGCTACGAGACCGCGCTGGCGTTTCGCGAAGAACGACCGGACCTCCCCGGCGCCCAATATCTACTCGGGTACTTCGCCAATGCGTACGCGCCCGGAACCCACCTCCTCCCCATCCATCGCGTGCTCGTGGAACCTCCCGAGCCCGATTGGCCGGAGCGCCTCGCAGCGACTGGGGAGTGGGAGGCGCAGGAGCTCTCACCGGTCCCCCCCGAGACCCCCGCGCTCAGCGAGTGGTTGGAGGACGCGATGGGGGGCGAGGGCCGCGAGGTACGCTTTGTCGCCGCAGAGCCGGAGGGGCGCGCCTGGTGCTTCCGGCGCCGGGACACCGCGAGCGAAGGTCCGGCGCCGCTCTCGATCGCCGCGTGATACACGACGACGTGTTGGACCGAGCGATGGGTCTGGACGCGGAACGGGTGCGCGGCGGCGCGGTGGCCTTCCCCAAGAGCGCGGCCGAGACCGCGCGGATGGTCCGCGCGGGAGAAGGGGTCCTGGCGCTCTTTCTCCGGGCCCTCGGCCCCGACGACGTGTTTGGCGTCACCGAAGCGGGCGATGTGCTTCCCCAGAAATCCACCTTCTTCTTTCCGAAGCTCCCGACCGGGCTGCTCTTCCGCACGCTCGACGACGGCCCCGCCTGATGGCCCGGTCTCCGCGAGCCACCGCGCGGGGTCGCCGCGAGCCTCAGCCCGTGGGCGCGGTCGTGAGCAGTGTCCTCGACGATCTCGGGCTCGAGGCCGATCCCGTCCTCCGCGCCATCCTGGCCGGTTGGCCCGATACGGTCGGGGCGGCGACCGCCGAGCACTGCCAACCCGCGGCCCTGCGACGCGGGGTCCTCGAGATCGACGCCGAGAGCAGTCTGTGGTGTCAGGAGCTGACGCTCCGGAGCGAGGCCATCCTGGAGGCGCTGCGGGCGGCGCACGGCGGCGCCGCGCCCCGCGAGCTCTGGTTTCGGGTTCGGAGTGCTCCCTGACCTTGCGACCCGCGGGGACCTCTCCTACGTTCCCGCGCCTCCCGGTGCAGCGGCGTCCAAAGCCCAATCCGCCGCGTTCCCGACGCCCGGATCGTCGGCTCGATCTGTGGAACAGAGCTCGGGCCGGCTGGGCAAAGGCGAGCGCGGTCCAGCCCGGCCGAGTTCGACCTTCGGGACAACGGGAATGAGCTATCGGCTTCCTCTNNTCGCGACGGGCGTCCGCTCGAATACCTCGGGACCTACGATCCCGTGTCCAAAGACAAAGCCCTCCAGATCGATCTGCCCAAGGTCGACGCCTGGGTGGCGCGTGGAGCGCAACTCTCCGAGACGGCTCGGGTGCTCGTGAAACGGGCGCGCTTGCAACCGGCTCCGGCGGCACCCGCGCCGGCGGCTGGGGCCGAAGCCGCCACTGCGGAGGCGACCTCATGAGCGAGCAAGATCCCGACATCGAACTCGTCGAGTTCATCGCCAAGGCGATCGTGACTCAATCGGAGGAGGTTCGCGTCAGCGTCGGTGAAGGCGACGACCTCGAACTGGAAACCGCGCAAGAGGACCGAGGAAGGGTGATCGGCCGCCAGGGTCGGGTCGCCAAGGCGATGCGTCTCGTGTTGGCGACGTCGCGTGGAGGGTCCGAACGGCGCTTGGAGATCGTCGACTAGATGCAATGAAGCGGGGCGCGGCCGCTGCACGCGTGGTGCTCGGGGAGGTTCTCGGGCCCCACGGAATCCGCGGCGCGTTGCGGGTTCGCCTGGAGGGGGAGGATCACGGCCACCTCGAGCGAGCCGGGCGCGTGTGGCTCGGGGCAGGTCCCGAGGACCACCACGCCGCGACCTACCGCGTGAAAAGCGCGCGGTCGGGCCGCGCGGGCGAAGCGCTTCTCGAGCTCTATGAAGTCGGGAGGCGGGAAGGGGCCGAAGCCCTGGGCGGCCTCCTCGTGATGGGCGCGGCCGAGGGGCTCGACGCGCTTCCGGAGGGAGAGTTCTACTGGTACCAGCTGGTTGGGTGCCAGGTGATCGAGGAGGGGGGCCGCGAACTGGGACGGCTGCAGGGTCTGCTGGAAACGGGAGCCCACGATGTGTTCGTCGTCCGAGGAGAAGATCGAGTAGAGCAGCTCTACCCCGCAGCGCGGGAGCTCTTGCGGGAGATCGACCTCGACGCCCGGCGCATCGTCANNCGATCCCGACCGCGCCCGAACCCGCCTCGGAGCATGCGACGGGCGCAGGCGAGGACGACGGCGGCCCGGCCTAGGCGGAGGTGAGACGATGCGCGTGGACATCATCACGATCTTCCCCGAACTCTTCGCCCCCTTCGCCGAAACCTCGATTCTGGGCGACGCCTGCCGGCGGGGATTGGTCACGCTTTGCGCGCACGATCTGCGCGACTGACTACACCACGGATCGTCACCACACGGTGGACGACACACCCTATGGCGGCGGTCCTGGAATGGTGATGAAACCCGAGCCCCTGGTCACGGCGATCGAGGCGCTCGCAGGACAGAAAGGAGACGGGCGCAGCGCGCGGGTGCTCTTGATGAGCCCGCAGGGGACACCCTTCGATCAAGCCAAGGCCAACGCGCTCGCAGCGGAAACCCACCTCGTGCTGGTGTGTGGGCGCTACGAGGGCGTGGACCAGCGGGTGATCGATCTGGCCGTCGACGAGGAGGTCTCGATCGGCGACTACGTCCTGGCCGGTGGGGAGAGCGCGGCGTTGGTGGTGATCGAGGCCACGACCCGGCTCCTCCCGGGGGTCGTCGGGAACCCCGAATCCCCACGCTGTGAGTCTTTCCAGCCGACGGTCTCCCAGGGGGCGGGCCTCCTCGAGGGTCCCCAGTACACTCGCCCCGCTCGGTTCCGGGGCCTGGAGGTTCCGGAGATCCTACGCTCCGGGCACCACGCAGAGATCGAACGCTGGAGACAGGCGCAAGCGCTCGCCCGGACCGAGAAACGACGCCCCGATTTGTTGCGGGGCCACGGAGAGAACCAAACATGAATCGTCTCGACGCACTCGACTTGTCGCGATCGCGCCGCGATCTCCCGCCCTTCCGACCGGGCGACACCCTCCGCGTGCACGTGAAGGTGCGCGAAGGGGAGAAAGAGCGAACCCAGGTGTTCGAGGGCGTGTGTATTCGGCGCCGCGGGGGAGGGACCTCCGAGACCTTCACCGTGCGCAAGGTCTCCTACGGCGTCGGGGTCGAGCGCATCTTCCCCGTCGAGTCGCCGATCGTGGAGAAGGTCGAGATCAAGAGCCGCGGCCACGTGCGGCGCTCGCGCCTCTACTACCTGCGCGAGCTGCGCGGCAAGAAGGCCCGCCTGCGCTCGAAGGTGCGCGACCTGTCGGCGCTCGTCGCGCCCGATCAGGAAGAGGCCGGAACCGCGGACGCCGCGGCGGCCCAGGAGGAAGCGCGCGAAGCCGAGGTGCGCGAAGAGGAAGAGGCCCGCGCCGTGGCAGAGTCCGATACCGAAGACGCCGGATCGGCAGAGGCCGACGCGGGTGACTCCGAAACACCCGAAGCCGTAGCGGCCGAAGAACCTGCGGCGGCGGACGAGGCCGANNGAGGCTCGGCCCGCGCTAGAAGGCACCCTCGTAGTGGGTGCATACCCAGTCGTCCCCACGAACGACGAAGCAGACCACGTCGAAACGGATCCCGCGCGTGCGGGCGCGGCGCTCGCGTAGCCAGGCGCTCGCCCCGCGTCGCAAGCGCGCCTGCTTGCGCGCGTCGACCGCTTCATGCGGAGCGCCAGCACCGACTCCGCTCCGGGTCTTCACCTCCACGAAGACCACCCGCCCACGTCGTCCCACCACCAGATCGATCTCGACACCCTCGACCCGCGCGTTGCGGGCGAGGACGCGATAGCCGCGACCTTCGAGATAGCGGGCGGCGCGGCGCTCGCCCTCGCGACCGAGGGCGAGTCTGTGGCTTCGCTGGCGTCGCGCCCGGTGGCCGCCGCTCGCACCCGAAAAGTCCTTGGGCATGACTCCCCCGGGACCGGGAGGCGCCGCCACCATACAATGGCCGTCCATGGGAACGCTGTGTCTCGTCGCGACACCGATCGGCAACCTCGAGGACATCACCCTCCGGGCCCTCCGGGTGTTGCGCGACGCAACGCAGATCTACGCGGAGGNNAACCTCGAGGACATCACCCTCCGAGCCCTGCGCGTGTTGCGCGACGCCACACGGATCTACGCCGAGGACACCCGCCGCAGTTCCGTGCTGCTGCGCCACCACGGCATCGAGGCGCGCGCCCGATCGCTCCACGCCCACAACGAAACCGCTCGGATCCGCGAAGTCCTGACTGCACTCGAAGGAGAGGCCGTGGTCGCCCTCGTCTCGGACGCCGGTTCTCCGTTGATCTCGGACCCCGGGGTGCGTGTCGTCGACGCCGCCCTCGAGGCAGGGCACCGGGTCGAGGCCATTCCGGGCCCCTCGGCGGTGATCGCTGCGCTCGCGACCTCGGGTCTGGCACCGCACCCGTTCGTGTTCCTGGGCTTTTTGCCGCGCAAGAGCGGACCCCGCAAGAAGCGTCTCGAGGCCTATCGCGAGCGCGAGGAGACCCTCGTGATCTTCGAGTCGCCCCACCGGGTCGGCGCGCTCCTGCGCGACGCCGCAGAATCGCTCGGTGCGCGCCGCGCTTCGGTCGCCCGCGAGCTCACCAAGGTGCACGAGGAGATTGCCCGCGGCCCACTGCCCGAGTTGGCGCTTCGCTTCGCCGCGGGGTGTCGCGGTGAGGTTACGGTTGTGATTGAGGGTCTTCGTCGAGCGCGGGCGGAGACGCGATGAGCGCCTGTAGCGAGTCTTCGTCGAGGGTCTCGATTTCAAGTTCCTGCGCCTTCTGCGCCTTGCTCCCGGGCTCTGCACCGACCACCACGTAGTCCGTCTTCTTCGAGACGGAGCCGACCACCTTGCCGCCTGCGGATTCGATCAGCGTTTTTGCGGCGCTGCGCGAGAGCGTGGGCAGGGTTCCCGTGAGGACGAATTTCTTTCCGAGGGCCGCGCTCGGCGCGCGCGGCTCGGGCGCGGCGCGCAGCGGCCACCGCAGCCCCGCCCCGCGAAGCCGGGCGACCTCCTCGCGGTTGCGCGCGTCTGCGAAAAAGCCGTGCACACTCTCGGCGATCGTCGGCCCGACCCCCTCGACGGCCTCGAGCTCCTCCTGTGGCGTCGCCATCAACGCATCGAGGTCGCCCCGGCAGTGCTGCGCGAGCAGGTCCGCCACACCCGCGCCCACGTGGCGAATCCCGAGGGCCACCAGAACGCGCTCGAGCGCGGTGTCCTTGGCCGCCGCGATGGCCGCGACGAGATTCGCCGCGGACTTTTCCGCCATGCGCTCGAGGCCGGCGACCGTCTCTTGGTCGAGGAGCAGGACATCGGAGAGGCGACTCACCTGTCCACCTTCCACGAGCTGGTCGATCAACTTCTCACCGAGACCCTCGATGTCGAGCGCACCGCGCCAGGCCAGGTGGAGAAGGTTGTTCTTGAGCTGCGCGGGGCAATCGATGTTCGGACAGCGCGTGACCGCTTCGCCCTCGAGACGCTGGGCGGCCGAGCCGCAGGCCGGGCAGGCCTTGGGCATCGACCAGGCGGGGGTGTTGCCGGACCGTTTGCCGGGGACCACCTTCACCACCTGGGGGATGACGTCGCCGGCGCGCTGCACGACCACCGTGTCGCCCACGCGGACGTCCTTGCGCTCGACTTCGTCTTCGTTGTGGAGCGTGGCGTTCGAGACCGTAACGCCGCCCACGAATACCGGTTCGAGGATGGCGACGGGGGTGAGCGCGCCCGTGCGGCCGACGTTCACATCGATGGCGCGTACGGTGGTGGTGCGCTGTTGCGGAGGAAACTTGAAGGCAATGGCCCACCGCGGTGAACGGGGGAGCGTGCCCACTTCCTCCTGTAGACGCAGCCGGTTGATCTTGAAGACGGTGCCGTCGGCTTCGACGGGGAAGTCTTCGCGGACGGCCTCCATGCGCCGGTGATAGGCGACCGCGGCCGCGGCGTCTCCGCAGNNCGAGTGCGTCCCATTGGGTTTCGACGCCGGACGGAAGCCCCTCGGCGACCTGGTAGGCGCGCAACTCGAGCGAGCGGAGGCGTTCGACGTCGACGTTCTGGAGCTGACGCAGGGAACCGGCGGCGGCATTTCTCGGATTGACGAAGGGGTCTTCGCCGCGCGCGCTGCGCTCCCGGTTGAGTCGGGCGAAGGCCTGGCGCGGCAACACGACCTCACCGCGCACCGAGATCCGCTCCGCGGGGGCCCCTCCGGGCAGCGCCAAAGGGATGGTGTGGACATGGCGGAGGTTCGCGCTCACGTCTTCGCCGCTGCGCCCGTCTCCCCGGGTGGCTCCGACCTGCAGGCGGCGGTCCTCGTAGACGAGCTCCACCGCGGCGCCGTCGAGTTTGAGCTCGCCGATGTATTCGACCGCCTCTTCCTCGCGGTCGAGCAGACGGCGGACCCGCGCGTCGAAGGCCTCGAACTCCGCCGCGTCCATCGCGTTGTCCAGAGACAACATGGGCACGCGGTGTTCGAAGGGCGAAAACCCCTCGTCGCGGGGGGGTGTGCCCACATGCTGTGTGGGGGAGTTCGGGAGGACGAGCTCCGGCCACTCGGCCTCGAGCTCGGAGAGCTCGCGGAGCAAGGCATCGTACTCGGCGTCTGAGATCTCCGGATCGTCGTCCAGGTAGTAGCGGGTGTTGTGGTGCCGAAGAGCGCCCACCAGCTCGGCGATTCGCGCCTCGGGCCCGGCCCCGACGCCGCCGGTCGTGCGCTTCGTCTTGTTCTCACCCCGCATCGCTCAAGCCCCAGCCCCGGTCACACCCGCCTCGGCGGGCAGAAAGTTGCCCTGGGATCCCCAGGGGACCCACCGAGAGCCGGAGGTCCCGAAGACGGCCCCGGGGGNNACCCCCGCACTCGGCTGCGGAGCATACCACTGACCCCCGGGGAAGGGGGGAAGGAGTGCGGTTTGACAGGGCCTTCCGCCCCCAACTTGCGCGGTTTGATCGATGCCTCTCCGGACGGCTACGCGCTCGTCCGCAAGGGGATCGTGGAGTGGGCCAACCCCGCGCTCAAGCGTCTGTGCAGTGGCGATTCCGCGGAGGCGCCCGTCGGCCGCGCCTGGCAGGAACTCTTCATCGATGTGGGGTTCGGGCTCCCGGTTTCCGGCAGCGTGATCGAGTGCGGGCTCGTGCGACCGGGTGGCGAACCCGTTGCTGTCTCNNGTCTCCGTCGACCACGTCGTCCTCGAAGATCCCGAAGACGCCGAAGCGGGGTTCGAGGGATTTCAGGTGCGCGACCTCAGGACCCTTCGCACCTTGGAAGACGAAGTGTTGCGGTCCGGACGCCGGCTCCACGCGATCAATCGCGAGCTCGCCGCCGCCCGCGAGCGCGAGGAGCTCGATGCCTCCGAGCGCGACGAAATGCTGAACGTGATCAGCCACGAGCTGCGCACGCCCGTCACCGTGATNNCCCCCTGCTCGGTGCCCGCGATCTCACCCTCCGCGTCGCCGTAGACGACGATCTTCCGCGCCTGCGTTTCGACCCGCGGCGACTCGAGCAGGTTCTCGTGAACCTCGCCAACAACGCGGCCCAGGTCGCACCGGCGGGGAGTGAGATCGTGTTCGAGGCGCGGGTCGCGCGCGGCCCAGAAACGAGGCCGGGGATCGAGGTGGCGGTGTGCGACACCGGCCCCGGNNCCCCGGAATCCCGGAGGTGGACCGCGAACGGATTTTCGCGCCCTACGTCCAGCGCGGCGGAAGCGGACATCGAGGTGGTCTGGGGCTCGGACTGGCGATCTGCCGGCGCATCATCGATGCACACGGCGGCCGGATCTTCGTGGATCCCGACACTCGCGCGCCGGGGACCCGCGTCGTGTTCTGGTTGCCCGAGCGACCGAAGGTCTTCGCAGACTTCGAGGGCGGGGGAGGGGCCGCATGAGCGGCGCCACGCGGACAGGTGGCGCGCGAATTCTCGTCGTCGACGACGCCGAGGGCGTGCGAACCTACCTCGCCGACCTCCTCGAGTTGCGTGGCTACCAAGTCGACACCGCCGTCGACGGACGCAGCGCACTGGCCCTGCTCGAGGCGGGCGCGGCGCCCGACCTCGTGTTGCTCGACGTCATGATGCCGGGTATCGACGGGATCGAGACGCTTCGCCGGATGCAAGAGGCCCACCCCGAGGTTCCGGTGGTGATGCTGTCCGTCGTGGGCAAAGCGGAATCGATCGTCGCCGCCATGAGAGCCGGCGCCGCCGACTATCTGAACAAGCCCTTCGAAGAAGACGAGTTCGAAGCGGTCCTCTCCAGGGTGATCTCGCGCGCGGCGCTGCGCGCCGAACGCGAACGCCTGCTCGACGAGGCCGCGGAGGGACACCGCGGCGCCCTCTGGGAGAGCCCGGCCCTGCGCCATATCCGCAACGTCATCTCCCAGGTCGCGGAGACCGACGTGACGGTGCTGATCGGGGGAGAGAGTGGTACCGGGAAAGAGATCGTCGCGCGGACGCTCCACCACGACTCCAACCGCTGCGAGGGCCCCTTCGTCAAGGTGAACTGTGCCGCCCTGCCCGAACCGCTGCTCGNNCTGCTCGAAAGTGAGCTCTTCGGTTACGAACGGGGAGCGTTTACGGGGGCCAACGCCCGCAAGCCCGGAAAGTTCGAGGTCGCCGACGGCGGCACCATCTTCCTCGACGAGATCGGCGAGATGAGCCCCGGGCTCCAGGCCAAGCTGCTCCAGGTGCTCCAGGACTCTTCCTTTTCTCGCCTCGGCGGGAACGAGGAGATCCGCGTAGACGCACGCGTCGTGTGCGCAACGCACCGCCGGCTGGAGGACATGGTGGCGGAGGGCTCTTTCCGCGAGGACCTCTTCTACCGACTCAACGTCGTGAATATCCAGATTCCACCGCTGCGCGACCGGGTCGACGAAATCCCGACGCTGCTCGAGCGTTTCTTGGAGCGCTACCGCGTGCAGTACGAGCGACCCGCGGTGATCCCGAGTCCGCCGCTTCGCGAGGCCCTGCTTCGCTACGCGTTCCCGGGCAACGTGCGCGAACTCGAGAACATGGCAAAGCGTCTCGTGGTGCTCGGCAACGAAGAGGCGGTGTTGAAGCAACTCTACGGCGAAGGGCCGGGTGTCGACGGAACCGGGAAACTGGTGACCGTGGTCGACGAACTCGAGCGCAGCGCGGGCCAGCAGGCGCTTCGCGAGGTCGGGCGCCGAGCGGCCGCGGAGGCCGAGCGCCAGGTGATCCTCTGGACCCTGCAGCGCACGCAGTGGAACCGCAAAGAGGCCGCCCGTCTTCTCGGGGTCAGCTACAAAACGCTCCTCCAGAAGATCCGAGAGTGCGAGATCGGCCCCCACGTCTGAACCCATTCGGCGCCGCCGGAGCCGCGTGTCGGCGTGGGGTCGTCGTGAGCCGCGCCCGCCGCGTTGACGTCGGTGGACAGGCTCGCCACGTTTCCGGGACCGCAGGTCACCCACCTAGGGACTTGCTTGCCCGGAACGGGCATTGGAGGCGTGCATGGCAGGGTTCTCGAGAGCCCGGTGGTTTGCGGTCGCGATCGCCGTCGTTTTTCTCGGCGCGAATTTCGCGCTGTTCCGTCTGGTGGGCGAAGCGGAAGCCTACCCGCAGCGTCGCTCGCTCGCGGAGTTCCCGACACAGCTCGGGTCCTGGGTCTGTCCGAAACGCACGATCATGGCGGAGGACGTGTTCCGAATCTCGGGTGTCGACGACTATCTGCTCTGCGATTTCGTGGACGAGGGGGTCGACGGAGTGGGCCGCGGGAACACGGTCAATGTGTACGTCGGTTACCACGCGGCCCAGATGCGCGCGCGCGGCGCGGCGGTGGGCGACNNGCACTGCCTACCCGGTTCGGGCTGGGACATCGTGGACGCAGCGGTCGTCGAGGTCGAATTCGCGGGTCTCCCCGAGACACCCAGCCGCGTCAATCGCTTCTCGATCGCCAAGGGAGAACATCGTCAGGTCGTGTACTACTGGTATCACTCGCGCGGGCGGGTGATCGCCAGCGATCACTGGAAAGTGGCGTACCTGGCCTTCGACCGCGTGATGCGCCAGCGCACCGATGGCGCCCTCGTTCGATTTACCGCCCCGGTGGTTGGAGGCGACGAAGATCGAGCCGAGGCCCAACTCCAGGCCGTGATGCGCGAGGTGGTCCCCCGCCTCCCCGACTACCTCCCCAACTGAATCCGGCTGCGCGCTGCAGCGCGGCGCCACGCGCTGTGCGCAGCAGCACCGTGCGCTCAGGCGCTCGACGTCTTCGGGGTCCGTGTCGCGGGCCAGAATTTGCTCAGCAACCACGACTCCGCGAGGAGCAGACCGAAGGCGCCGCCAAAGGTGAACACCCCCTGGAGTTCGTGGATTGCCCCGCGCGCGGCTTCCGCGCCGAAATAGAAGGCCAACACTCCGGTGAGCGAAACGCGAAACGCGTTCACGGCGATGGCGATCGGCAAGGTGGACAGCATCAGGACGATTCGCTGCCAGGTGCCCCGCCGGAAGAAGTAGGCGAAGACGACGCCGAGGCTCACCAGCGCCATCAGCGAGCGCAGTCCGCTGCAGGCCTCCTTTACGAAGAGCGTCGTCTCGGGCAGGTGCAGGATGTTGCCCTCGCGGAGGACCGGGATCTCCATCAGATGCAGTACGCGAACGGCCCAATCTGCGGCGAAGAGCTGGAGCGGAAATGCGACGAAGTTAATCAGCGCCTGCGGAAGCGGGACCATCAAGAACAGAAAACAAAGCGGAAAGGCGAGGATCCGGAAGATGTGTCGACCGAAGAGCAGTAGGACCAGGCCGATCAGCGCCAGCACGAAAGAAACGCGCAAGCTCATGAGCTCCACGCCAAAACGGCCAACCGCCAACGCCGAGGTACTGAGCCCGAGCGGGACCAGACCCCACAACGAGGTCTCGATCGGCGCGCGGCGCAACGTGTCCCGCTGCTCCCAGGCAAAGAACAACGCGAGCGGCGCGATCACAAAACCGTGGGAATGATCGGAGATGGCCGCCCAGTGGACGACCATGCGGATCAAGGTCGGTAGATAGATCGCCACGAGGACCGCGAGGATCGCCGCAGCGACCCACAGCACCGCCCTGGGGCTCGCTTCCGATGTCGTCTGCGCCAGCGTTCGCGCCATTCCCGAAGTGTGCTCCTAATCCCGGTCCGCTTCCCGTCCGGGGAGTGTCCCTTCTACGTCGTGCCCAATTCTTCGACCCGGGTGTTATCGGGAGTACGCCCGTCCCCCCCGCCGGCGTCGCCGCCGGGGACGGTCCAGCGACAGGGAGCGCTCCCACGTAGGCGGCGAGCTCACAAAGCGCGCGCGTCGCCCATCGGGTGCGACACAAATGCGGGTCGATTTCCCCCTATCCACGTGGGGGTTCCGCGACAGCGAGGCGCATCCCACCTCGATTTACCGGGCTGTTCGCGACGTTACGCTAGCGATTGCCGGCTCGCGGGGGTGTCGTAGCGGTCTCAACGCCGTCCGGCGCGATTTGACCGCCACTTCCGACCGGCTCCCGCGCACTTACTGCGGACTGGGAAATTATCCCGGGTGGGGGAAGCTGCATTCACTCTGCCCCGAATTGGCCGAAAGAGAAGAATGGCCCGAGCGATCGACCTTCTCGTCATCGATGACGATCCCGCGCTTCGCGATTTTCTCTTCGCCTTCGGCGAGGCGAGGGGCATCCGCGTCCACGGCTTTGGCGACGCCGAGTCGGCACTCGAGCGCCTGTCCGAGATCGCTCCCGATCTCGTGACTCTCGATCTCGTTCTCCCGGGTCGCGACGGCGTTGCCACGCTGCACGAGATTCGACGCCAGGCGCCCGACCTTCCCGTGGTGATGCTCTCCGGCCATGGCCAGGCGCGCACCATCGTCGAGGCCATGCAGGCCGGGGCAAGCGATTTTCTGCGCAAACCCTTCGCTCCGGAAGAACTCGAGCTCGCCATCGATCGGGCCCTGGAGTCGCGCGCGCTCGAGCGCGAGGTGAGCGATCTGCGCGGCCGGGTCGAGCTTGAGAGCCACCTCGAGATGATCTGCGGAGACGACCCCCAGATGGGGGCGCTCCGGGAGACGATCGAGCAGGTCGCGGGGACCGATATTACGGTGCTGATTCGCGGCGAAAGCGGAACCGGCAAAGAGCTCGTGGCGCAGGCGCTCCACCAGAGCTCCGAACGGCGCGGCGAGCCCTTCGTCAAGGTCAACTGCGCCGCGCTGCCCTCCGAGCTGCTCGAGAGCGAGCTCTTCGGCTTCGAGAAGGGCGCGTTCACCGGCGCGCAGAGCAAGAAGCTCGGCAAGTTCGAGTTCGCGAACCACGGCACGATCTTCCTGGACGAGATCAGCGAGATGCCCCCACCGCTCCAGGCGAAGCTGCTGCAGGTGCTCCAGGACGGGGAGTTTTCGCCGCTCGGCGGGCGCGGCGACGTGCGGGTGGACACGCGAGTGGTGGCCGCGACCAATCGGAACCTCGAAGTCGCGGTCGAGGAAGGGCGCTTTCGGCAAGACCTCTTCTATCGGCTCAACGTGGTCACGTTGGAGATCCCGCCCCTGCGCGAACGGGTGGGTGCCGTTCCGCTCCTCGTCGAGCACTTCCGGTCGCGTTACAACAGCGAATACGACCGCGCTCTCCCGGAGGTATCGGCCCCGGTGATGGCGCTTCTCGAGCACTACGCGTGGCCCGGAAACGTCCGCGAACTCGAGAACCTGATGAAGCGCGCCGTGGTGCTGGGTTCCGAGGAGGCGATCGGCGATGAACTGACGGAGCGGGTCGAGCACCACGCCGTCGAAGCGAACGCCGGAGACGCCCTCGACCTGCGGGGCGTCCAGGAAGACATCTCCCAGGGCCAGGCGGTCGACCTCAAGGGAGTGGCAAAACGCGTGGCGCANNTGGGCAACGACATTGCTCGTCGCCGCGGTGCTCCTGTTCGCGAGCGGCTGCTCGGGCCGGTCCGCGACGGCGCCGTTGGCGCCGGCGCCGAGCGGCGGCGAATACGTGATCGGGCCCGGCGACGTCCTGCAAATCCGCGTCTGGGAAAACGAAGAGCTCTCCGTCGCAGTGCCGGTACGGCCCGACGGAAAAGTCTCGGTGCCCCTTCTCGACGACGTCCAGGCCTCCGGAAAGACGGCCCTCCAGCTCAAAGAAACGCTGACGGAGGGGTTCAAAACCTACGTCCGCTCACCGGATGTCACGGTGATCGTGACCCAGATCAACAGCAAGCGGGTGTCGGTGGTCGGGCAGGTGGCGAATCCGACCAGCGTCGCGCTCGAGGGCGACATGCGGGTCGTGGACGTGATCGCCCTCGTCGGCGGATTCACGCCCTTCGCCGATCGCTCCGACATCCGGGTGCTGCGACCGGCCGGTGGTTCGATGTCAGAGCACCGCTTCGACTACGACGCCTACCTCAAGGGAATCGACCCGGAGGGCAACATTCTCCTCGCCCCGGGAGACACGATCGTTGTTCGCGAGTAACTCCAACACGCTTGTACCGCGCCCCGAGGCGGGCGCACTGGCGCTGGGCATCGCGCTCGCCGTTTGCGTCCAATACCTCGCGGCGGGACACGCGTGGGCCGGTGAGGTGGTTCCTGAGATCGGCACCCAGATCGGCTGGGACTCGAACAACGACGGCGAGACCGTCGGTGAGAAGGGCACGGTGCGATCGCGCACCATCCCCGCGATCACCATCCGCGAGCAAGTCGGTCGCGTCGGCTTCCAGGCTTCGGGCAGCATCGCCTACGACGCGGCCCTCGATTTCGGCGATCCCGACGACTATTTCGACCAGTTCGGCGACGCGAGCATCGACTGGCAGATCACGCCGCGGACCACCACTTCGCTCTACAGCCGCTTTGCGCGGGTCGAGAACGTCGACCGCGCGCTCGCCCTCGACGGTTTCGCCATCGAGGAAATCCCGGACACCGACGCCAAACAGACGCGCTCGCTACACAACCGCTCGACATGGCGGCTGCGGCACCGAATCGCCTCGCGGTGGCTGGGGACCATGCGTGCGGATTACTACCTGAGCGACTACAAAGATGATCAGCGCTTCGACAACAACGGGTTCTCGGCGTCTACCGGGCTCGGCTACACGCTCAACGCGCGGACCGTTCTCGGCTTTGGCACTAGCGCGGCCTACAATTCCTACGATCCGAGCTCGTTCGAGCGCGGAGCGCGCTCCAAATACATCCAAGGATTCGCGTCGGTCGACTACCTGTGGGCGCCCGACCTCCGGATGAGCGCCTCCGCGGGTCCGGCGTGGGTCGAGCGGGACACCAAGCCCGGCGCTATCGAGGCCCGTCGCTACCCCTTCATCACCAGTTTCAACGGGATCCAGCCGTCGGACTTTGGTGTCGATCCGGAGGAGCCCTACGGCTTCCTCTTGCGTCCCTGCGACAACGTCGAGGGCTTCGCCACCGCGCCCTCGTACTGCCCGCCGGCTTCTCTGGTTCCCGTCCTGATGACCACCGCAAACAACCCCATCGAGTCGCAGGACTTCAGATTCGCGGGCGAATCGAGTGATACGAGCGGTGTCGACCTGTTCGCCAACGCCGCGCTCGTCAAATCTTGGGAATGGGGCGATGTGACGCTCACCTACAACCGGCGGGAGACGACGGACGGCGGGCAGAGCACCGGCACGACCGCGGATTCGGTGTCCCTCTTCACCAGTGGCTACCGCCCCTCGCCGCTGTGGAACGTGACCGGCCTGATCAACTGGACACAGCGGGAATCGGCCGGGGATTCACCCTTGGATCTGGCCGCGGTACAGACGACCACCGTGAGCGTGGATGCGGACGGAAATTTTGTTCCCGTCGGGACCGGGATCGATATTCCCGGGGTCGCGATCGCGAATCTCAATGGGTACGTCACGGACGGTACGATCGACAACGCGACCGACGTTTGGACTATCTTGATGACCTTCGAGGNNCTGGAGCAAGAACCTCGTCCTGTTTGGAAACTGGAGCTGGCGCCACGATGAGCGTTCAGGGGACGGGCGCTCCGATACAACGCTCGACGTCTTTCGCATCTTCGTCGGCGCCCGCTACGTCTTCGATCCGATCCTCTTCTGAGGTCGGAATGGCNNGGTCCGGCGTCTCGTGAGCACCCCCGAACGCATCCTCGTCACCGGTGCGGCCGGCTTCGTCGGTTCGACGTTGTGCGAGCGCCTTATCCAGGATGGCCGCCGCGTCGTCGGGTTCGACAATTTCGACCCCTTCTACCCGCGCGAGCACAAGGAGCGGAATCTCCGCGCGCTTCTGGGCACCTCCACCTTTCGGCTCGTAGAGGGCGACCTGCGCACTCCGGGTGACCTCGACGCGGCATTTCGCGCGGGTCCCTACGACGCGGTCGTCCACCTCGCCGCCCTCGCCGGGGTGCGACCCAGCCTCGACCGCCCCGCCGACTACGCCGAGGTCAACGTGACGGGAACCAGCGCCCTGGCGAGCGCTGCCCTCCGCCACGGGACGGAGACCTTTGTGTTTGCGTCGTCCTCGTCGGTGTACGGAGAACGCAGCGAGGGTCCGTTCCGCGAGGACGATCCCGTCGAGGCGCCGATCTCGCCCTACGCGGCGACCAAACGCGCCGCCGAGTTGGTCCTCCACAGCCTGCACGCGACCCGCGGGCTCGCGGTCACCTGCGCCCGGATCTTCACGGCCTACGGGCCGCGGCAGCGGCCCGACCTGGCGATCCGCAAGTTCGCCGAGCGCATGCAGCGGGGCGCGCCGATTCCCGTGTACGGAGACGGGTCCGCGCGGCGGGACTTCACCTTCGTATCGGACCTCGTAGCGGGGCTCGTGGCCGCCCTCGATGGCACGCGGGGCTTCGAGATCGTGAACTTCGGAGCGGGTCGGCCGGTCACCATCCTCGAGGTGGTTCACGCCCTCGAGCGGGCGCTCGGTCGGAGCGCCAACCTGGAACACCAGCCCGTGCCCCCGGGAGACGTGAGCCAGACGTGGGCCGATACCGACAAGGCGCGCGCCCTCTTCGGGTACTCTCCCTCGGTTGCCCTCGACGAGGGCCTGGATCGATTCGTCGCCTGGCTCGCGGAGTCGCAAAAGGAGAGGCCTTGAACATCTGCATGATCGGCGCCGGCTATGTCGGCCTGGTGACCGGCGCCTGCTTCGCCGAGTTCGGCGCCCAGGTGGTCTGCGTCGACAAAGACGAACGGAAGATCGCCGCGCTGAATGCCGGCCAGATCCCGATCTACGAACCCGGGCTGGAGGACCTGGTCGCGCGCAATGTCCGCGGAGGGCGGCTGTCCTTTTCGAGCAAGACCCCCGACGCCGTGCGCGACGCCCTGGTGGTGTTCATCGCGGTGCAGACCCCGAGTGGCGACGACGGATCGACCGAGCTCTCCGCCGTCGAGGCGGTCGCGCGTGAAATCGGGGCCGCCATCGACTCCTNNGGGGCCGCCATCGACTCCTACAAGGTCGTCGTGACGAAGAGCACCGTGCCGGTCGGCACCTCGAACCGGGTCCGGGAGTTGATCCAGGCCGAGCTCGACGCGCGCGGTGCGAACCTGCACTTCGACGTGGCCTCGAACCCCGAGTTTCTTCGCGAGGGGGCCGCGATCAGCGACTTCATGCGCCCCGACCGGGTGGTGATCGGCGCCGACGACGAGTCCGCGTCGGCGATTCTCCACGATCTCTATCGGCCGCTCAATTTGATCGAGACGCCCTTCGTTCTCACCAACATCGCGACCGCGGAGCTCACCAAGTACGCCGCCAACGCCTTCCTGGCCACCAAGATCTCGTTCATCAACGAGATGGCCAACCTGTGCGAAGGCGTGGGAGCCGATGTCCACCACCTCGCCCGGGGGATCGGTCTCGACAACCGCATCGGTTCCAAATTTCTCCACCCCGGCCCCGGGTTCGGTGGTTCGTGTTTCCCGAAGGATGCCCGCGCGGCCGTTCACTTTGCGCGAGAGGCGGGTTCGCCGCTGCGGATCGCGGAGACGGTGCTCGACGTCAACCGCGCGCAGGGTGAACGCATGGTGGACAAAGTGGTGGCCGCCCTCGACGGCGACGTCGCCGGCAAGACCATCGGTGTGCTCGGGTTGTCCTTCAAACCCGAAACCGACGACATGCGAGACGCCCCCTCGCTTCCGCTGATCCAAACCCTGCAGAAGGCCGGCGCGGCGCTTCGCGCCTACGACCCCGCGGCGATGCAGAACGCCGAAGTTCTCCTCCCCGACGTGACCCTCTGTGATGGGGCCTACGAGGCCTGCGACGGGGCGGACGCGCTCGTGATCGTGACCGAGTGGAACCAGTTCCGGATGCTCGACCTGGAGCGGGTGCGGGGCCTGCTGCGAAAGCCGCTGATCGTGGACCTGCGCAACGTGTACGAGCCGGACCAGGTGCGCGGCGCGGGCTTCGAATACCTCTGCGTGGGGCGCTCCTAGGGGCTCGCCGCCCCGTGTTCCGGCCGCCGAGCGGCTCGGACGAGTCTGGCCGCGCGGCTCATGCGAGAGCGCGAGCGCACCGATACGCGACTCGTGGAAACGCGGGTAGAAGACAACGACGCCTTTGCGCACTGGTGGGTGGACTCCCTGGGCTCCGGCCTCATCGCGATCGACGCGGAGGAGCGGGTGGCTCTTCTCAACGGAGAAGCGCGTCGGATTCTTCGCGCGGAGCACCCCGCCTCCAAAGCGTTGGAGGAGCCCGCGGGGGGGCGCCCGGGGCTGAATCCGTGCTCCGTGACCAACCCGGGCTTCGGGAACGCCTGCGGGAGGGCCTGACGGGGCAGGGTGGCCCCGGGCGCCTCGAGATGGTGCTCGAGAGCGCCGGCCCCGCACCCGCCACGATCGGTTTCAGCGTCGCCACCGTGCGAGACGGCAGCGGTACGATCCGCGGCGCGGCAATCCAGTTTCGAGATCTGACGCCCATCGAACGCCGCGCAGCCCGCGAGCGTCTCCGAGAGCGTCTGGTCGCACTCGGTGAGACCGCCGCGGGGCTGGCCCACGAAATCCGCAATCCCCTCGCGGCGATCGAGATTTCCGCGGGACTCCTGAAGCGTCGCCTGATCCACGACCCCGACGCCCTGGAGCTGCTGGAAGACCTGCACGGCGAGGTGTCCCACGTGGCCGCCATCGTGAATCAGAGCCTCGAGTTCGTACGGCCCAGTGCGCTCGAGCCCGAACCCGTCGATGCGGTGATCCTCTTGGGGGAGTGCATCCGGGTGGCGCGGGCTCGGGCCGAATACCGCGGAGAAGTCGCTGTGGCCGATAGCCGGACGCCGATCCCCCCGCTCTGGGTCGACGCCGAGGGCATGCGCTCGGTCTTCACCAATCTGGTGCTGAACGCCTTCGAGGCGATGGCGGACGTCGACCCCGAGGCGCAGCGGGTGGAGATCTCGCTGCGCTGCGAAGGCGCGAGCGAGGGCGGTGATCCGGAAGTGGTCATCTCAGTGCGCGACAACGGCCCCGGGATCGCTCCCGAGCAACGCGAACGGATCTTCTACCCCTTCTTCACGACCAAACAGGCGGGCTCGGGTGTGGGGCTCGCCCTGGCGCAAAAAATCGTGGCCGAACACGGGGGGCGCCTGGAGCTCGAGAGCGAGCCCGAGTGCGGGACGGTGTTTCGAGTCCATCTCCCGGCCCACGCCGAGCCGAGGCATTGCGACGCTCCGAACGGCCCGAGAGCCGCGGGTGAGGGAGAGGCATCGTGAACGGCGCCCGCGTCCTCCTGGTCGAGGACAATGAACGGCTCCGGCGGGGGATCGCGCGCGCCCTGCGCGACGCCGGCGCGGGGGTGCTGGAAGCCGCCGCCGGCGACGACGCGTTGCGGCAGCTCGAAGGTGCCGAACTGCCCTTCGACCTGGTGGTGNNGTGGTGACCGATTTGCGGCTGCCCGGGGCGCACGGGCTCGAGGTACTCGACGCCGCCCGAGCGGCGGACGCCCGCACGGCGGTCGTGCTGATGACTGCGCACGGCAGTATCGACACCGCCGTCGACGCGATGCGCCGGGGGGCATTCGATTTCGTCCAGAAGCCCTTCGAACTCGAGCACCTCGAGATTCGCCTGGCCCGCGCTCTGGAACACCGCCGGCTGGTCCGGGAGGTCGATCAGTTTCGCGCAGAGCGCGCCGAGCGATTNNAGGCCGTCGCCCTCGCGAAGCGCGTGGCCGAGACGCCCTCTACGGTCTTGGTGACCGGCGAGACCGGGACCGGAAAAGAACTCATCGCCGGGCTCATCCACGAGGGATCCCCGCGCGCCGCCGCTCCCTTCGTCAAAGTCAATTGCGCGGCGCTCCCCGATACGCTGCTCGAATCGGAGCTTTTCGGGCACGAGCGCGGGGCGTTTACCGGCGCCGATCGCACCCGCGCGGGCCGTTTCGAGCAGGCCAACGGCGGCACCCTGTTTCTGGACGAGATCGGAGACATCGCGCGCACCACACAGGCCAAGCTGTTGCGGGTGCTCCAGGAGCGGGAGTTTCATCGCCTCGGGGGCACGCGCGCGATCGAGGTGGACGTGCGGATCGTCGCCGCCACCAATCAGGATCTGGAGCAGGCGATCGGCGAGGGCCGGTTTCGCGAGGATCTCTACTTCCGGCTCAACGTGATCCGGATCGAGCTCCCGCCGCTGCGGAAGCGTCCGGGAGACATCGAGGTCCTGGCGCACCATTTCCTCGATCGCTTCGCGAGCGACATGGCACGCCCCGTCCGCGCCTTCGCGCCGGAAGCCCTGGTCGCGCTGCGATCCTATTCCTGGCCCGGAAATGTCCGCGAGCTCCGGAACGCGATCGAGCGGGCGGTGCTGCTCTCGGAAGGGGAGTGCATCGAAGAGGTGGATCTCGACGGGATTCGAGACGGCGAGACGAGGGCCGGAACCGGTATACCGCTCCCCGCGCCCCCGAGTGCCGATGCGTGGCGCGCGGAGGGGTGGACCCTCGAGGAGATCGAAGAACACAGCGTGCGTTCTGCGCTCGCCGCGAGCGATTGGGTGCAAAAGAACGCGGCCGATCTTCTGGGCGTCTCGCGCCGGAAACTCAACTACATGATCCAACGCATCGGAATCACCCACCCCAGTTGGCGCCGCAACCGCGGCCACTCCGGCGAGGGTGCGGAGAGAGAATCTTGAGGCGTCTGGTTCCGAAGATCGGGACCGATATGCTTCGGCAACTAATCGGGGGAGCCACTTAGATGCTGCGAAAGAGGATGCTCGGGCCGTTCGCCTTGGGCCTCGGGCTCGCGATTTTGATGACGGGACCGGTGGCTTGTGGCGACGACAGCGAACGCGCGGCGGCTCATTTCGAGCGAGCGGAGGGGTATCGCGAAGCGGGGCAGGCCGCCGAGGCCATCATCGAATACCGCAACGCGTTGCAGCTCCTCCCCNNCCGAGCACGCAGACGCGCACTATGGGTTGGCGCGCGCCTACCTGGCCACCCGCGAGCCCGCCAAGGCCTACTGGGAATTCCACGAGGCGGTCCGGCTCGACCCCAGCAACCTCGACGCCAAGGTCGCCTACGGCAACTTTCTGCTCTTCGGGAAGGAGGAGCAGCGCACCGAGGCACTCCAACAAGCCGAATCGGTGATCGAGGCGGACCCCACGCGCCACGACGCGCGGCTCCTCAAAGCGCGTCTCCTCGAAGCGCTACTCCGCGTGGAGGACGCCGGCGCGGCCTACGAGGCCGCGCTCGAGGTGGCACCCGACGAACCCAGCGTCCTGGCGTCGGCCGCCGGGTATCACGTCCGTCAGCGGCAGCGCGACGAGGCCGAAGCGCTGTTGAAACGGTTGGTCGAGGTGGAGCCCACCGCCAACAGCTATCTCGCCCTCGCGGGCTTCTACGGGCAAGACGTCGGCTCCGATGCGCAGGCCGAGGCGGCCTACCGGAGTGCGATCGAGGCCGCACAAGACGCGGAACGGGTCGCCGCGATCAAGCGCCTCTCGAGCTTCTATTTCAGCCGCGAGCGCTACGACGACGCCGAGGCATTGCTCCGCGGAGAATACGAACGCGGTGGCGAATACGAAATCGCGGACTCGCTTGCCGCGTTCTACGCCGCGCGTGGGAAACGCGCCGAAGCCGACGCCTTCCTGCTCGAGGTGGCCGAGAAGAGTTCCGACGTCGAGCCCTTCATCAAGCTTTCGGTGTTCCGAGGGCGCTACGGCGATTTCGACGGCGCCTTCGCCGCCGTCGACCGCGCCCTCGAGCGCGACCCGGAGAATGCCGCCGCGCGCCTGCGGCGGGCCGAGTTGTTGCTCGACACGAGGGGAGCCTCGGGCGGGCCGGAGGCTCTGCAGGAGGCGCGCGCCATCACCGACGAGGTGCGTCGCGAGGAGCCGGATCTCGTCGAGGCGGTCTTCGTGGCCGCANNGCTCACGACGGCCTCGCCCGGGTGGTCCGCGAACGACCCGATTCCGCCGCCGGGCATCTGCTCCTCGCCACCTCGCTGCGACAACTCGGTCGTCGCGACGAGGCGCGTAGCTCCGTGCTGCGATCGCTCGAAATCGATGCCTCCTCGATACCCGCCCGGCGACTCCTCGCCCGACTCAACATCGACCTCGGCGAACACGCCGCCGCGGTGGAGCAGATCGAGCTCATCCTGCGTCAGCAGCCAGGCGACGTGACGACGCGCCTGCTCGGTGCCCAGAGCCTGGTGCGGCTGCGCGAGAACGATCAGGCTCGCCAACTGCTCGAGGCCATCCCGGTCGAGCAACGGCCGGCGGAGGTCCATTTCGCCATCGCCCGACTCGACGTGTTGGACAAAGACCCGGCCGCCGCGCGCTCCGGGTTGCTCGCGGCGCTCGAGATGGCGCCCAACGAACCGGAGATCCTGCGGCATTACCTGGACGTGGAGCGCGCCTTGGGCAATACCACCGACGCCCTCGAACGAATCGGGGCGGCGGCCCAGGCGCGGCCCGACAGCGGTGAGATCGCTCGGCTCCACGGAATGGCGCTGCTTTTCGAGGGCAAGAGCGCCGAAGCGGAAGGCGAGCTGCGCCGCGCGGTCGAGCTCGCCCCCAACGACCTCGACACCTATCAGGCACTCGCGCAGTACTACTTCCTCACCAATCGATTCAGCGAGGGCGTAAAGACCTACGAGCAGGCGGTGGAGGCGCGGCCGGAGAGTGCGCCGCTTCATTTCGCGCTGGGCACACTCTACGACTTGAGCGGCGATCGCCCGGCGGCGTTCGAGCAATACGAGAGCGCAGTACGGCTCGACCCCAACCTCTCCGTCGCGAAGAACAACCTCGCGTATCTCCTCGCGGAGGAGAATCGCGAACTCGATCGAGCGCTCGATCTCGCGCGCGAAGCCAAGCAGCTCTTGCCCGACAACGCGAGCGCCTCGGACACCCTCGGTTGGGTGCTTCACAAGAAGGGCCTCCATTCGGCGGCGGCCGACTACTTCAACGAAGCGATCAACCTGTCGCCGCCCGAGAGCCAGGACGTGGGGCTCATCCGGTACCACCTCGCCCTCGCGTACGAAGGCGAGGGGGACATGCAGGGGGCCCGCGCCGCGGTCGACGAAGCGCTGCGAGATGTGTCCGCAGCGGGGCAATCGAGCGAGCCCGCCTGGGTCGCCGATCTTCGCGCGCTCGATGCACGCCTCCCGCCATCCCCCGCGGGGGGTTGAGGCGGACCGACGGGTCGCCCTCGAAAAGGCCGAAACGGTCGCCGGATCCCACCTTTAGTGGTGCACGCCGCATGCCGATAGCGGGAGTGCGGGAGCGCTGCGCGCGCGTGGCGTCCTGCGATTGAGGCACCCCCGCCGGCGCCGGAGTCGCCGGAGCCGCGGAAGGGTGCTGCCCGATTTGCCGACCGGAGGGATCGGAATGCATCGTAGGAACATCTTTTTCGCCGCCGCCTTGACGCTTGGGCTCAGCGCTTACCCCGCGGTGGGCCTGGCCGAGGCGAACGATTCGATGGAGAGCCTGCTCGGCGGCGATGCTGGACAAGAGGAGGCCGATTTTCCCGCGGCGCTCGAAGGGGAGGCCGCGGACGATTTCGAGGCCTCGGTGGCCGAAGAGGCGTCCGATGCCGCCCAGCCCGCGATGGCGGGCGGCGACATGATGGACGAGGGCGAAACCCTCTCGACCCTCGGTTCACCCGGTGCCCCGGCGAGCGAGGGCGACGTCGGTGAAGTCGTGAACAACGACGACATCGACTTCGAGTTCACCGCCGAAGAAGGCCTCGTGGACCTGACGCCTGACCCGGCGCCGGAGGAAAAGCCCTTCACCGCCGAAATGGCCGCCGCACTCGGACCCGTCGGCTACGACGAAATGGGCGAGCAGGGCCGGATCCACGTCGTCATCGTGGGCGACACGCTGTGGGACATCTCCGAGGCGTACCTCGGCACGCCGTGGGTGTGGCCCTCGATCTGGGAATCGAACCCGGGCGTCGCCAACCCCCACCGGATCTTCCCCGGCGACCAGATCTGGATCACACCGAGCAAGATGAAGCGGGTGACCCCCGAAGAGGCGGCCGAGCTTCTCGCGCGCGGCCCGCTGATTCCGGAACAGCCGATGGAAGAACTTCCGCCGGCGGCCGTCGAAGAATTCGTCGACGCCACCCCGGTGGCGCCGAGCTACGAGACGATTCAGTACAGCTCGATGCACGGCATCGCGTACATCAGCGAGGAGCAGTACGAGGGCTCCGGGTCGATCGTCGACAGCCCGAGCCCCCACACGCTTCTGTCCGAAACACGCCGCGCTTACATCAACCTCGGGGATGGCGCGGTGTCTCCGGGAGACCGCTTTTCGATCGTCCGGGCGAGCGAAGAGGTCCGCGATCCCGCGACGGGCAAGAAGATCGGTGTCCTGATCGAGCGCCTCGGTTGGCTCGAGGTGACTCGCACCCGCGCGGAGAGCTCTGAGGCGATGATCCGCCAGTCCTACACGGAAATCGAACGCGGCGATCGGATCCTTCCGCAGGAGCACCTGAGCGAAGAAATTCCGATCCGCGCGAGTTCAGGAGCCATCGAAGGCCTCGTGGCGCACTTCCAGACCNNAACCGCGGGACCAACGACGGGATGGAAATCGGCGTGCCGCTCGAGATCTACCGCGAACAGGGCAAAGCGCGAGACGCCATGATCAATCAGACCGTGACGCTCCCCGAGGACATCGTGGCGTCGCTGGTCGTGGTGTCCGCAGACCCGAGCACATCGGTGGCCGTCGTGACGCACGCCCGTGACCACATCGAGCGGGGTGACGCCTTCCGCACCGTCGCGCGCTAGGGCGTGAACGCGGGGCCCCCGTGGCCCGAGACTTTCGAGAGACTAGGGTGGCCCCATCGCGCGAATCGCGATGGGGCCCTTTCTCTTGCTCGACCTGCTCGATCCCGCTCATGAATCGCTCGAAAAGGGCGCTCCACTTCGCGTCTGGTGGGAGTTGGCGCGGCGCTTCGCGTTGCACCCGGAACGCNNTGCACCCGGAACGCATTTCCGAATCCCTGCGCGCGTCCGCCGACGCTCTCGCCTGCGCCGGGGCGATTCCGCCGGGCTCGTCTCCCCCGGTCGGGGTTGCGCCGGACCCCCGCGTCGCCCGCCGGCTTGCAGAGGGCGGCTGGGTCGCGGTGCCGATTGGCGCCGAGGCCTACCCGGCGCGGCTGCGCGCCATCGCGGACCCGCCGCTTCTCTTGTGGGTGCGCGGGGATGTTGCGGCGCTCCATGAGACCGCCGTCGGGATCGTCGGAGCGCGGCGCTGTACCCGCTACGGCGAGACCGTGGCCGCGCGGCTCGCCGGGGGCGCGGCGCAGGCGGGCGCCATCGTGGTCTCGGGGCTCGCGCGCGGCATCGACGCCGCCGCACACCGCGCGGCCCTACGCGCGGGTCGCACGGTCGCCGTACTCGCACACGGGCCTGACAGCTTGTATCCCGCAGGTCATCGCACCCTGGCGGACGCCGTCAGCCGCCGCGGGGCCCTCGCCACCGAATTCCCGCCCGGGGTGACGCCGCGCAAACCCTTCTTCCCGCTCCGCAACCGCATCATCAGCGGTTTGTCCGGCGCCGTGGTCGTCGTCGAGGCCCGCCGGCGATCGGGCTCGCTCACCACCGCCCGCCATGCGCTGGCACAGGGACGCGAGGTGCTGGCCGTCCCCGGCCCGGTCGACGTGGCGACGAGCGAAGGCACCAACCTCCTGCTCCGCGACGGCGCGGCCGCCGCCCTCGACGAGACGGATGTCCTCGGCGCGTTGGGAGCTCTCGCGCCGGCGCGACCGGCGGCGGAAGGGAGCGAAGGCGACCCAGCCGGCGCTTCCCCGCTTCTCCGCGCGCTCGGCGAGCGGCCGCATTCGATCGACGAGCTCGCGGCAAAGCTCGGGCTCGCGACGGAGACCGTCTCGCGGGAGATCCTCGAGCTCGAGCTCGCCGGACGCGTCGTACGCGGAGCCCACGACTCCGTGCGCCGCACCTAGCCGAGGAGGAGCGCTCCACCGCTCCCCGCCGCGCCGTTCAGCCGGGTTCTCCGCCGACGTCCCCGACGCGTGGCCCTCGCGGAGCCCGCTTCCTATCTTCGGCCCGTGGGCGGCACCGGCGCGGTCGATCTCATCGTCATAGGAGGGGGCCTCGCTGGCTGCGAGGCGGCGTGGGCCGCTGCGCGGCGCGGGCTCCGGGTGCGAATCTTCGAAATGCGCCCCGAACGGCGCTCGCCGGCTCACACCGGTGATGGTCTGGCGGAGCTCGTGTGCAGCAACTCTCTTCGCTCGGATCAGCCGGCGAACGCGGTGGGGCTCCTGAAAGAAGAGATGCGCCGCTTCGGGTCGCTCATTCTCGAGGCGGCGGATGCGACTGCCGTTCCGGCCGGGCGCGCGCTCGCCGTCGATCGGGAGGCGTTCTCGAACCACATCGAAGGGCGGATCCAGGCCCACCCCGACATCGAACTTCGCCGTGAGCGCGTGCCCAAGCTCCCCGACGACCCACAGGTGATTCTGGCTACCGGCCCCCTCACCGATCCCGAGCTGGCCGCTGAGCTCCAGCAGCTCCTCGGGGAGGAATCGCTCTACTTCTACGACTCGGTGTCGCCGGTGGTGTACGCGGACTCGATCGATCACGACGTCGCGTTCTCCGCGTCGCGATGGGAGGACGGGGAAGGCGACTACCTCAACTTGCCGCTCTCGCGCGACGGCTACGAGTCCTTCGTCGCCGCGCTCCTCGAAGCCGATACGGTTCCGCTCCACCCCTTCGAACGCGCCCTCTATTTCGAGGGCTGCCTGCCCATCGAGGAGATGGCGCGCCGCGGTCGCGACACGCTGGCCTTCGGCCCGATGAAACCAGTGGGGTTGCGCGATCCGCGCACCGGACACCGCCCGCACGCCGTCGTGCAGTTGCGACAGGAAGACCGGCGCGGTGTCCTCCGAAGCCTGGTCGGTTTTCAGACCAAGCTGCGGATCGGCGCGCAGCGGGAGATTTTTCGCAGCCTTCCGGGGATGCGCGACGCGGTGTTCGCGCGTTTCGGATCTGTGCACCGCAACACCTACATCAACGCCCCGCGTCACCTCGAGCCGGATCTCGTCGTGCGGGGGCGGCCGGGCCTGCGCATCGCGGGCCAGCTGGCCGGTGTGGAGGGCTATGTGGAATCCGCTGCTCTCGGCGGGTTGGCCGGCGTCTTCGCGGCAGACGCCATCGCCGGCGTTCCCCCGCGTCTACCGCCCACCGAGAGCGCGCACGGGAGCTTGTTGCGCTATCTCCGCGAGGCGCCGGCGGAGCGCTTCCAACCGATGAATGTAAGTTTCGGACTCTTCGATCCCATCGCGGCTCCCGAGGCACAATCCGGTCGTCGCAAAAAGGAACCCAAACGCGAGCGCCACGCGCGGATGGCGGCCCGCGCGCTCGAAGCGTTTGCCCCGTGGTGCCGGGCGCAGGAGGCGGGTTGAGGCCGAAACGATTTCGATCGACCACCGTGTTGGCGGTGTTGCGCGACGGCATCCTGGCCATCGGCGCCGACGGTCAGGTGACGATCGGTGACACCGCGATGAAACACCGGGCGCGAAAAGTGCGAAGCGCGGCTGCCGGGCGGGCCGCGGTGGGCTTCGCGGGGGGCGCCGCAGACGGACTCGCTCTCTACGAACGACTCGAATCCAAACTCGAGGCGCATCCGGGCAATCTGCGCCGAGCCGCGGTGGAGCTCGCGAAGGAATGGCGTACAGACCGCGCGCTGCGGCGCCTCGAGGCCATGCTCGTCGTCGGCGATCCCGAGGCGGTTCTGGTGCTGTCGGGAAATGGCGACGTCCTGGAGCCGGACGACGGGATCGCGGCGATCGGCTCGGGCGGTTCTTACGCTCTCGCCGCGGCGCGCGCATTGTGCCGCCACACCGCCCTCGACGCGGAAGCCGTGGTCCGCGAGGCACTCGGGGTGGCAGCGGAGATCTGTGTGTACACGAATGACGAGATCGAGGTCATGCGTCTACCGGCGGCGGGGAGTGCCTCGTGAGCGGAGCCGCCCCGAGTTCCCCCCGCGAGGATGCGAAGCACCCGGGTGCGCCGACCCGGGGTGGCGATCGCGGCGAGGGTCTCCGATGAGCGAGCCCTCGTTCACGCCGCGCGAAATCGTCTCCGAGCTCGACCGCTACATCGTCGGGCAGCGCGACGCGAAGCGCGCGGTCGCCATCGCGCTGCGCAACCGCTGGCGCCGACGCCAGGTCCCGCAGGAGCTGCGCGACGAGATCGCACCCAAGAACATCATGATGATCGGGCCCACCGGGGTCGGGAAGACCGAGATCGCCCGGCGCCTGGCGCGGCTGGCCCAGGCGCCGTTCATCAAGGTCGAGGCGTCGAAGTTCACCGAGGTCGGCTATGTCGGCCGCGACGTCGAGTCGATCGTCCGCGATCTCACCGAGCTCGCTCTCGCGATGGTGACCGAGGAAGAAACGCGTCGCGTCCGCGCCCGCGCCGAGGAAATCGCAGAAGAGCGCTTGCTCGATGCCCTGCTTCCCGCGAGCCCCACGCCCGGCACCCAGGAGGTGCCCGTGGGCGGTGAGACGCGCGAGAAACTCCGCCGCATGCTCCGCGAAGGTGCCCTCGACGACCGCGACGTCGAGATCGACGTGGCGGAGACCGCCACGCCGTCGATGTCGGTGGTCACGCCACAGGGCATGGAAGAAATGGGATTCCAGTTCAAGGATCTTCTCGGGAACCTCTTTCCAAACCAGTCGAAGCGGCGGAGTCTCAAGATTCCCGCCGCGCGCGAAGCGCTGGTGGCGGAAGAGGCCGATCGCCTGGTCGATACCGATCAGGCCCGAGAGCGCGCCGTCGAGCGCGTCGAGCAGAGCGGGATCGTCTTCATCGACGAGATCGACAAGGTGGCGGCGGGGGAGGGCGGCCGACAGGGCCCCGACGTCTCGCGCGAGGGCGTGCAGCGCGACCTGCTGCCGATCGTCNNCGTCTTCATCGACGAGATCGACAAGATCGCTGTGGGCGCGGCGACCAGGGGAGGCCCGGACATTTCGCGTGAAGGCGTCCAGCGTGACCTCCTTCCCATCGTGGAGGGGTCGACGGTGCAGACCAAGCACGGACCGGTGCGCACCGATCACATCCTCTTCATCGCCGCGGGCGCCTTCCACGTGGCGAAGCCCTCCGACCTGATCCCCGAGCTGCAGGGCCGCTTCCCGATCCGGGTCGAGCTCGCCAGCCTCTCTCAGGACGACTTCATC